>Ga0256843_1001003_pt1 | contig 22992 bp, 25 predicted proteins | sample AlvinellametaG_FD_191572 | JGI IMG/M metagenome (GOLD analysis project Ga0256843, IMG submission 191572) | Pompeii worm associated microbial communities from hydrothermal vent at the East Pacific Rise, Pacific Ocean - Alvinella | ecosystem: Host-associated > Annelida > Integument > Unclassified ... | reverse complement strand
CGAGCTAGCTAAAATCAAAAGAGAGATCGAACAGTTAATGGTTGAAAAAGAGGCGCTTCAACTTGAGCTTGAAAGTGCGTCGAATAAAGAAAAAATCAAAAAAAGATTAGAAGAGATCGAAAAAGAAATCGCAAATCTTGAAGAAGAAAAAAGAAAACTAGAAGCGAAATACGAAGAAGAAAAAAGAGTATTAAAACAAATTGCCGAAATCAAAGAGCAAATCGAAAAACTCAAAAACGAAGCCGAAATCGCAAAAAGAGAAGGTGATTTCCACAAAGCTGCGGAAATTGAGTACGGTAAAATAGTTGAACTTAAGAAAAAATTGGAAGAGCTCGAGAAAAAATGGGAGCAAATGCAAAAAGAAGGTACGCTTCTTAAAAGTGCGGTTGATGAAGAAGCGGTTGCAGACGTTGTAAGTAAATGGACGGGAATTCCTGTAAATAAAATGCTCCAAAGCGAGCTTGATAAGATCTTGCACATTGAAGACGAGCTTAGAAAGAACGTAGTAGGGCAAGACGAAGCTATTAAAGCGGTAGCCAGAGCGATTAAAAGAAACAAAGCCGGTCTTGGAGATCCGAACAGACCAATCGGTAGCTTTATGTTCTTAGGACCGACAGGTGTTGGTAAAACAGAAACCGCTAAAACATTAGCAAGATTCCTGTTCGATGACGAAAAAGCGCTTATCAGATTTGACATGTCCGAATACATGGACAAAATAAGCGTATCAAAACTTATCGGTGCGGCGCCTGGATACGTTGGATACGAAGAAGGCGGACAGTTAACAGAAGCTGTTAGAAGAAAACCGTACAGCGTAATTTTATTCGACGAAATCGAAAAAGCGCATCCGGATGTATTTAACATCCTATTGCAAGTGCTTGACGACGGAAGACTTACAGATAATAAAGGTGTAACGGTTGACTTTAAAAACACAATTATTATCTTGACAAGTAACATCGCAAGCGACATTATTATGGAAATTAAAGACCCTAAAGCCAGAAAAGAAGCGGTTTGGGCAGAACTTAAAAGAAGAATGAAACCTGAATTCTTAAACAGACTTGACGAAGTGGTGGTATTTAACCCACTTGGCAAAGAGCAAGTTAAACAAATCGTTGATATCTTACTCAGAAAAATCAAACAAAGACTTGCTGAGAGAGATATCGACCTTAACCTAACAGAAAGAATGAAAGAGTTCATAGCCGAAGTCGGATTCGACCCGGTATTCGGTGCAAGACCTCTAAAAAGAGCGCTTGCGGAAGTGGTTGAAGACAAATTGGCTGAACTTATCCTTGAAGGAAAAGTTAAAGAAGGCGACAAAGTCGAGTTTGACGTGGACGAAAACCACGTAATCGTCAGGGTTAACGGCCAAGAAGTGGCTAGAGACCCTAAATAAGCCTCTTTTTCTTCTCTTTTTTCTACATTTTTTTTCAATCAAGTTATAATATGTTGTTAAATTTTAAGGCGTTTAGCCGATAATTCTTATGTTAAAGGAGAATGGATGTATTACATTCTGTACGGGACGCATTTGCTTTTGGTTATAAGCTGGGCGATTTTTTTACTTCAGCTTATAAAAGCCATACAAAACCAAACGAAAGACACGTTTATTTTTGCGATACTTTCACTATTTTTTATGGTGACGGTACTGGGAGTTGGTACGAAAATGATGCTTTTAAACCCAAGCGTTGCAAAAGTCGGAAGCTGGCTTCACGTAAAGCTGAGCTTTGACATTGTATTGATGCTTGAAAACGCGTATCTCGCATACCTTGCGTTTAAAGGCAAAACCATCGGCGGAAAATGGCTTGAGCTTATGTTTTGGTTTAGTTACATGGCGTTTATGATTATGGTGTTCTTGACGATGTTTAAACCGATTTAAAGGATAAAAATGAATGACAAAACTTCAAAAAAGCTTCAGCAGGGCAAAAGGCTCTCTAAGCTTGACGCACCGAAAAACATTACCGACAACGAAAAAGTTTTAAAGGATGACGATTTTATCGTCTCAAAAACAAATCCAAAAGGCTTTATTACCTACTGTAACAGGATTTTCGTGGAAATGGCGGGATGGAGCAGGTTTGAGCTTATCGGCGCAAACCACAACATAATCAGACACCCCGACATGCCGAAAATCGCTTTTAAGATTCTTTGGGATTTGATTCAGAATAAAAAAGAGTTTTTCGGGTTTGTAAAAAACCTCACAAAAGACGGCGGGTATTACTGGGTGTTTGCATATATTACGCCGGATCTGGATCTTAACGGAAATATCGTAGGCTACACTTCGATTAGAAAAAAACCGAGTAGAAAAGGCGTGGAGACGATGAGCGAAATATACAGACAGCTTAAAGCAGCCGAATCGGCCGGCGGGATGAGTGCGGGGTATGAGAAATTAAAAGAATTTTTAAACGCAAACGACGAGAACGTCGTAGAGCTTTATCACAAATTAGTATTTGATTTACAAAAAGGTTAACAATGAAAAAAGAGATTATTATTTCCGCACTTTTGGTACTTATAGCCGGCTATCTTGGTTACAGGGGCGAGTACGTAGGAGCCGGGCTTGTGCTACTGCCGATAGCGTTTTTATGGATTCCCCAAAAGAAAAAAGAATCATCCGTCGATACCCTCGATAAAATCCAAAACGTCGTGGAGAAAGCCTACAGGGGCGAGATATACCACAGGGTTATATTGGATGACGACAAAAGCAAAGAGGAGAAAATCGGCTGGAACATTAACGAAATGCTTGACCAGATAGAAGATTTGTTAAGAGAATCGCAAAACACTATCAAAGCGATAATTAACGGCGAAGATTACAGATACATTCTTCCAAACGGACTTCACGGGGAGTTTGGAAACGTGGCAAAAGAGTTCGAAAAAGCGATTGCCTCTTTGAAAGTCTCAAAAAAAGTGGAGCTTATCGCAAACCTAGGTAAAAGGTTCGTCCAAATCGACGGAGGGGTTCCTGAGAATTTAAGAAGGATAGGCGAATCGATTTACAAAATCGACGAATCGTTTAAAGAGATCGCCACGAAAGTTAAAAAGTCTTCAAAACAGGCGGACGAAACTTATTACATTATGCAGGAGAGCAAAAAGGATTTTGAAGAGTTAAGCGAAAAAGTTCACGAAACCTCAAACGAAATAGAACAGATGGCCCATCAGATAAGCTCTATTTCGGATATCGTAGAGCTTATTAAAGACATCGCCGACCAGACCAACCTGCTTGCGCTAAACGCGGCAATAGAAGCGGCGAGGGCCGGAGAGCACGGAAGGGGCTTTGCGGTCGTTGCGGATAACGTAAGGGAACTTGCGGAAAAAACGCAAAAAGCGACAAACGAAATCGCAATAACAATCCAAACATTACAGCAGCAGTTTATGAACATAAGCGACAATACCGCAAAAGTGGTGGATATCAGCGCCAAATCGTATAAAAGCATAGAAGGGTTTGAGCAGTTGCTCCAAACACTTCAGGGTGAATTGAACGACGTCAGCAACATTTCGGATTTCAATACCTTAAAGCTGATATTCATTACCTTTAAACTGCACCATATTATTTACAAGTCCAACGTTTATTCGTCTGTTACGAGGGAGCAAGTGGATGAGTATCTGTTAAACATTACGGCAGAAAATTGTATGCTCGGAAAATGGATGGAAATTCCTGAGATCAAAGAGATTTTGGTAAAAACAAAGTTTTACAACAAATTCAAAACCCATCATATAAAAGTGCACGAAATAGGGCACGAAGTGCTTGAAAGAGTCAAAAAAGAGGGAGTTACAAAATATAACCAAGACTGGTATTACGAAAAGCTGGTTGAGCTAGAAAATTATGCTAAACTTCTATTTGAAGAATTTGAAAACTTCGTAGAAGTTGCAAAAGAGAACAATTTACTTGAAAAAATGATAGAAAACAGTAAAAATATCAATGTTTAAGGAGAAAAATGTTAAGGTTTGCTCCCTCTCCTACCGGAGATATGCACGTAGGTAATTTAAGAGTTGCGATATTCAACTACATAGTCGCCAGACAAAAGGGCGAAAAACTTCTTATAAGAATCGAAGATACGGACAAAGAAAGAAACATAGAAGGAAAAGACAAAGAGATTCTGGATATTTTAAACATTTTTGGAATCAAATACGATCAGGTCGTTTACCAGTCTTCGAATTTCCACATTCATCAGCAGATGGCAAAACAGCTTCTTGACAAAAAAGAGGCTTTTGTGTGTTTTTGCGACGAAGAAGAGCTTAACTTTCAGCGTGAAAAAGCGAAAATCGAAAAAAGACCTTACAGATACAGCGGCAAATGCGAAAACCTCTCTTCAGAAGAAGTGGAAAAACTTCTTAAGCAGAAAAAACCGTTTGTAATCAGGATCAAAAAACCCCAAAGCGACATAGAATTCGTCGACGAAATAAAGGGGGATATGAAGTTTACTCCTTTTGAGGTTGACAGTTTCGTAATTTTAAGAGGGGATTATACCCCGACATACAATTTTGCGTGCGCTGTTGACGATATGATTTACGACATTTCGCTCGTAATAAGGGGCGAAGACCACCTAAGCAACACGCCAAAGCAGATTCACATCAGAAAATCTTTGGGATACGACAAAGAGATTAAGTACGCGCACCTGCCGATCATATTAAACGAAGAAGGCAAAAAACTCTCAAAAAGGGAAAACCACGCCTCTGTCAAATGGCTGCTTGAAGAAGGGTTTTTACCAGAAGCGATAGCAAATTATCTGATACTTCTTGGAAACAGCTTTGAAAAAGAGGTGTTTACATTAGAAGAAGCGATAGAGTTTTTTGATTTGAGCAAAATCTCAAAAGCGCCGGCCAAATTTGATATCGAAAAACTTAAATTTTTAAACAAAGAACACATGAAGAGATTAAAAAACCTCCACAAAATAATAGGCGTTCACGAAAGTTACGAAAAACTTTTGGAAATTTTCAGGGATGAGAGCTCGACGGTTAAGGAAATCAAAGAAAAATTTGATAAAATATTTACAAAATCTCAAGACGACGAGTTTAAAGACCAAAGGGAAATTTTAAAAGAAGAGATTTTAAAACACGACCTTGAAGACGAGTATAACGATTTCAAAAAAAGGCTTATGAAAAATACGAATCTTAAAGGAAAAAATCTCTTTATGCCGTTAAGAGAACTTTTAATCAACCAAAAACACGGTGCGGAAATAAAAGATTTATACGACGCGATGAAGCCGTACTTAAAAGAAATAGTCAAGAAAAGGTAACAAATGAACACGCTATTAATAAGCCTTCTTCAGTTTATAAACGTTGTGATAGGCATTTACATCTGGGTGGTAATCATCGCAGCGCTTATTACCTGGGTAAATCCAGACCCTTACAATCCGATAGTGAGGTTTTTAAGGGGCGTAACGGAGCCCGTTTATTCGTTTATCAGACGCTATATCCCTACGGTTTTCGGGGGTATTGACATTGCGCCGATCATTCTTATTCTGGCGCTTCAGTTTTTACAGATTTTAATAAACAACATTATCGCGTCCCTTTACTGATGAAAAGGCTGTTTTTATTTATTCCCCTTTTTCTTTTTTCATATCAGGTAAACCTTGCCGAAATGCTCACCAAGCCCAAAAGCTACGTCAGGGACTTTTATTTGACGGAATTTATGAGGGAAACCAACCAGTCAGACCTTGCCTACAAGGCTTATTATTCCCTGTACAAACCGAGAATGAAGCATTTAAAAATACTCTCAAAGAAGTTTGATTTTTTCAAACCGATTTACAGATGCGTAAACCCGTCTCCTAAAGACATAAGAAACATCGACATAGCCTGCGTCTTAAACAACGGGCTTTGGCTAAGCTCCATGGCAAGACTTGGACCGGAGGATTTGATATATCTTTATTCGAAACTGCCTGACGGAAGAGAAAAAAAGGCCGTGTGGGCGTTTTTAAACAAGGATTTTTCAAACGTGTTTAAATCGGCGAGTCTCGGGTATTATTTTATTCTTAGATACCCTTCAAAAAGAATAGATCAAAAAATTACAAATTTCAGACCCTTTTACGGTAAATATTTTCATCTTTTCGTAAAAAGCGCGGCGAAACACGACCTGCCTTTGATTCAAAAATCGATAAACAGGCTGAATTATAAGTATTTCTCCGACAAAACGAAGTGGTGGATGTTTTTAATCGCCATGAAACTAAAGGACGAAAAAAGGGCCCAAAACATCTTAAAATCAATGAAAAAAACCTCAAAAGTAAACTTTTGGCTCTGGCAGTTGACGGGTGATAAAAAATACCTAAACGAGCTTTTAAAATCAAACAGGGTGAATTTCTATACCCTGTACGCTTATGAAGAAGCCCACAAGAATTTTAAAATTTACAACAAAATCCTATTTAACACGGTAAAAAAACCGAAATACGACCAGACGAACCCGTGGGACGTGCTTAAGTTTTGGGACGAGTTTAGAAGAAGAAAGGATCTGTTTAAATTCGCAAAAGAGCTCGACTGTCCAAAAAGCGAAGCTTTAAAGGCGCTAGTTCTTGATAAGGCCCACCACTACGTCAGAAACTATTTTATAACGCCTAAAATGTATGAGGACAAGGATAAGAGGTTTAAGGCTTTCGTTTACGCGATAGCAAGACAGGAAAGCAGGTTTATCCCGGCAAGCGTCAGCAGCAGTTACGCTCTTGGGACGATGCAGATTATGCCGTTTTTGGTAAGGGCTATGAAAGGGGACGTTTTTAATCAGTTTGATTACGACGAAAACATCCGTCTTGGAGCGAAGCATTTAAGATGGCTCTTTAAAAGGCTTGATAATCCTTTGATGGTGGCGTACGCTTATAACGGGGGAATAGGGTTCGTAAAAAGAAGAGTGCTTCCGAAATTCAGGTACAAAGGCAAATACGAGCCGTTTTTAAGCATGGAAAACGTGGTTTATGACGAAAGTAGGGAATACGGCAAAAAGGTAATAGCAAATTACGTAATATACTCAAAGCTCTTTGGAAAACCGGTAACCCTTCATGAGCTGCTCGGCAAAAAGATACCGCCAAAAGAGAAGAAAGTTAAAGAGAAGAAGGTTAAAAAGTAAACTTCACTTCTCCCCAGTGTTTTGATTTGTATTCGATTACAAACGGGGCTGAGGTGTTTGTTTCCACGATGTAGTATTTCATCCAGCTGTTGTAAAACGGAAAGTTTTTGTATAAGACGAATTTGGGAATCTCTTCGGAAATTTTTGAAGGCGGTTTGGAGTTGATTGTGAGATTGAATTCTTCGTTGTTGAGAGTGTTTTTAAATTCGTTGTATACGCCTACCAAAAATGTTGGATTTTTGAATTTATCTTGATATAATGGATTTAGATATACGACGTCGATTAACGCTTTGGTTTCAAGCGAATTGATTATCTGTCCGCGTTGAGTGTAACGCAGGGTTTTTTCATAAATCGGGTCTTTTTTAAAAGCCGTTTTTACGCTGCAAGCGGTAAACAGAAGCATAAACGGCAGTAAAATAAACGCAAGTTTTCTCATTAACGCCCTTTTTGGGTAATTATATCACACAAAAAGGTAAAAAATGAAGTTTAACGTAATAGGAATCGGAGATTACAAAGGCAAATGCATATACGACGAAGCGGAAGACGCTTTGATGATAGACGACGAAGTCGTCGTGGATTTTAAGAAAAAGTACAAAGACTATTTAAGATATACGAAATTTTTGATTAACAACCCGTGGGGCAGGGAGTGGATAAGTTTTCAGTTTATTCCGAATAAAAAAACGATACTTCAAAGACCTTTTGCGATAATTACCGCCCACAACCCCAAAGACCTGATATTAAACGACTTTTTAAACTTTATCAAAAACACAGAGCTTGAAGGGGTTATTAAGACGCTCGGTTATGATTACATGACGAGTATCGGAGAGCTGTTTGATTACAGCGAAGAGTCTTTTATCGTATACGACATAGATAAAGACGAAGCGATAAGAATAGCTTCAATGTTTGACCAGGAGAGTATTTTTTACAACTCGGGAAAAGAGATTACCATTACCAAATGCGACACCAAAGAGGATATTTTAAAATATAATTACGAAATTCATTTTAAAGGGGAGTGATGCAGGATTATAAGGACAGAAAGCTGACAAAAGCCGAAATGGTCGGAGTTACCGCGGCGCTTTTGATGTTTTTCGGAATAGGGATGATTATGGGCGGAAGCGCTGCAGGGAATAACGGCGTGTTTTGGGGAGGAGTAGGCGTTTTCAGTATCGGAAGCGCAATAGCCCTTTATCTACTATTTAAATATAAACCAAAAGAAGATGATTTTTGAGTGTTTAATCTGCAACGAACCTTCCTTTAAAATAATCTGCCAAAAATGTCAAAGGGAGTTTTTGACTCCTTCTTTGTATGAAAAGGACGGAATCGTCAGCTTTTACAAATACGATGAAATCGAGTGGCTCATAAAGTATAAATACGACAAATTCGGCCACAGGGTGTTTGATACCATCGCTAAGCTGTCTTTCGGGGCGTTTGAATCGAAACTAAAAGGCACGTACGCAATACCGGTTGACGACGTAATAAATAAAGGTTTTTCGCATACCGCAATACTTGCAAAACATCTAAAACATACCTTTAAACCGCTTTATGGCACTTTGCACTCCCAAAACAGGGTCAGATACGCCGGGCAATCTTTGGAATTCAGACTCAGTAATCCCAGAAACTTCAAATACACCGGTCCCAAAAACGTAAAAGCAGTTTTGGTAGACGACGTAACGACTACGGGGTTAACCCTCAAAGAAGCTAAAGAAACGCTTGAAAAAAACGGCGTGGAAGTGCTCTTTAGCATCGTTCTTGCCAATTTAAAAGTTTAATTTGGTATAATCTATCCTAAAAACTCCAAAAAAGGATTTTAATGCAAGTTATTCCGGTTAAGATTGAAGAGACTTTGGCTAAGAGCTATTTGGAATATTCAATGAGCGTAATCGTCGGAAGGGCGCTTCCGGACGTAAGGGACGGGTTAAAACCCGTTCACAGAAGAATACTTTACGCAATGTATAAAATGGGTATCACCTCAAGCAGCGCGTATAAAAAGAGTGCGAGAATCGTGGGGGACGTAATCGGTAAATACCATCCGCACGGAGACAGTGCGGTGTATGAGGCGCTTGTAAGAATGGCGCAGGATTTTTCAATGAGAATGCCGTTAATCGACGGTCAGGGGAACTTCGGTAGTATCGACGGCGACAACGCTGCGGCGATGAGGTACACGGAAGCGAGACTCACGAAAATCGCTGAAGAGCTTTTAAAAGACATAGACAAAGATACCGTAGATTTCGTACCGAACTACGACGGGACCGAAAGAGAACCGGTAGTACTGCCGGCAAGATTTCCGAATCTTCTCGTTAACGGAAGCAGCGGTATTGCGGTAGGTATGGCAACAAACATTCCTCCACACAATCTTGAAGAGCTGCTTGACGCTTTAATTTACATGATAGACAACAAAGAAGCGAGTTTGGAAGATATTTTACAGTTCGTAAAAGGTCCGGATTTCCCAACCGGCGGGATAATTTTTGGAAAAAGCGGAATAATCGAAGCATACAAAACCGGAAGAGGCACTATTAAAATCAGGGCTAAACACCATATCGAACACAGAGGAAACAGAGACATAATCGTTATAGACGAACTTCCATACCAGGTGAACAAAGCCAAACTAATAGAAAAAATAAGCGATTTGGTAAAAGACAAAGTAATCGAAGGAATCAGCGAAATCAGGGACGAGAGCGACAGGGAAGGTATCAGGGTCGTAATCGAGCTTAAAAAAGACGCAATGAGCGAAATAGTCCTAAACAACCTCTACAAACACACTCAAATGCAGGTGAGTTTCGGTATCAACATGCTTGCAATCATCGATAAAGAGCCTAAACTATTTAACTTAATGGAGATTTTAAACACCTTTATCAAATTCAGAAAAACGGTGGTAATCAGAAGAACCATTTACGAACTTGAAGAGGCAAAAAGAAGGGCGCACATTTTAGAAGGGCTTCTTATCGCTTTAGCCAACATCGACGAAGTGGTGGAAATCATCAAGAAATCAGCCGATACGAAAGAAGCCAAATCAAGACTTATGGAAAGATTTGACCTTTCCGAAATTCAGGCCCAGGCTATTTTGGATATGAAACTAAGCCGCTTAACTTCCCTTGAGACGGAAAAACTTCAAAAAGAGTACGACGAATTAATGGAAAAAATCGCTTATCTTACTTCTATTTTAAAAGAAGAAAGCGTTCTTAATAACGTAATCAAAGAAGAGTTTTTGGAAATCAAAAACAAATACCCGTCCCCTAGACTTACGGCAATCGAAGAAGATTACGACGCAATCGACATCGAAGACCTGATTCCTAACGAAGACATGGTCGTAACCATAACTCACAGAGGGTACGTAAAAAGGGTGCCTCTAAAAACGTACGAAAGACAAAACAGGGGCGGAAAAGGCAAAAAAGCCCTGACGACCTACGAAGACGACTTTATCGAAGATTTTTATATCGCAAAAGCGCACGATACGCTTATGATTATTACGGACAAAGGTCAGCTTCACTGGCTGAAAGTCTACAGAATTCCTGAAGGCAGCAGAACGAGCAAAGGTAAGGCGATCGTAAACCTTATCAACCTCGATAAAGACGAAAAAATCCAGACGATTATCAAAACGAGCGATTTTGACGAGAGCAAATCGCTGGCGTTTTTTACTAAAAGGGGAATCGTTAAAAGAACGAATTTAAGCGAATTCAAAAACATAAGAAGCACGGGTGTTAGGGCTATAACCATTGACGAGGGAGACGAGCTGGTAACGGCAAAAATCGTAAACCCTGAAGATAAAGAGCTCTTTATAGTTACCAAAAAAGGTATGGCTATCAGATTCCCTGTGGATACGGTCAGAGAAATGGGAAGAACCGCAAGGGGAGTTAGGGGAATTACCTTTAAAATCGACGGAGACGAAGTGGTAGGGGCATTAAGCCTTAGAGATGAAAACCAAGAAATTTTAACGGTCAGCGAAAAAGGTTTCGGAAAAAGAACGGAAGCAAACGCCTACAGGCTTACAAACAGAGGCGGTAAGGGCGTAATTGCGATGAAACTTACTAACAAAACGGGAGATTTGGTAGGAGTAGTCGCGACCGAGAAAGACCACGATTTAATGCTTCTCACAAGCAAAGGAAAAATGATAAGAACGGCGATTGAGAGTATCAGCAAAACCGGCAAAAACACCCAGGGCGTGAGAATAGTAAAACTTGACAATGACGATAAAGTGGTAAGCGTTGCAAAAACGCCTTCGGAAAAAGACGAAGAAGCCCTGCCGTTAGAAGAAAATTAAATTTTTCCCTCCTTTTTCCGATATAAAAGAAAAAGGAGTTTTGAATGAAAAAAATAATAACTTTTGCAGGGATGATTAGCGGGGCTTTAATGTTGGCAGGATGTTGTTGCATTCAACAGCCAAGCTGCGCAAACGCTACATGTGACGATGACAGAAACGTAGACTATCTTTCTTATACCAAACCCGCGGTTAATTATAAAAAGGTCAAAAAAGTTAATAAAAACGCAGGTATTTGTATTGTATCGGGAATCCCGGGGTTGAATAAAAACTGTATTTTGAAAATGGAAGCTGTAGGTGTAGGAGTAGCGCCGTCGTCGGGAATGGAATCAGCGGCTCAGGCAATGGCAATGGCCAGAAGAGCGGCCATTCTTGAAGGATATAAATCCCTTGCCGAAAAACTTTATGGAATTAAAATCAACGGACGCGAAACGCTTAAAAACATGATGCTTCAAAACGAGTCTCTCAGAGCCTACATCCAAGGCGTTATCAGAGGCGCAAACATTGAACAAGAATCTTTCAAAGACGGTATGTACAGGGTAGTTATGACTTTAAAAGTAAACGTAAATGAATGGAATAAATTTCTTAAAAATAATCCTCCTTACTCTCTTAGCAGTATGTAGTTTCGGTAGGGATTATTATATCTCTTTTGACTGGGTCGTTAAAAACGGGCGTTTGAGCGTTGAGAATTTTAACTGCTCAAACTCCCTTATTAAAACCAACGCACCCAAAAGACTACTTTTTATCTTTCCTTTAACTAAAGATATATACACCACCTGCATGAAAAACAAGGAAAAAATCGTCTCTAAACTTTTAAAAGAGAAAATTGTCGTAACCTCAAACGAGAAAATTTCAAACGGCAGGGTTTATGCAAAAAGTAAGCTGGTGTGTTTGCCGAAAAGATTTGATATCATTATAAAAGATAAAAAAGTATATTTTTATTTAAAGGAAGAGGATTGAAAATCGCTATAGTCGAAGACGACATAAACATGAGAAAATCCCTGAGTCTCGCCCTTAAAAGCGAAGGCTACGAAGTGGTGGAATTCAGAAACGCCGTAGATGCGCTAAAGAAGCTTGATAATAGCGTTGATTTGGTTATTACCGACATTACGATGCCCAAAATGGACGGGATTGAGTTTGTTAAAGAGCTAAACGGCAAGTATGAAGTAATAATGATAACCGGAAACGCCACTTTAAACAGGGCCATAGAGGCTCTAAGAATGGGGGTAAAGGACTTTTTGACAAAGCCTTTTGAAATTGAGGATTTATTAAGTGCGATAAAAAGGAACGTAAAATACAAAGAAAAAACTAAAAATAAAAAAATCAGTATCAAACACTCTTTTGTAGCTGAAGACGATAAAACCAAAGAGGTGCTGAAAATCGCCAAAAAAGTGGCTCCAACAAACGCAAACGTCATGCTTTTGGGCGAGAGCGGGGTAGGAAAAGAGGAGTTTGCGAGGTTTATACACGAAAACAGCGGCAAAAAAGGCAAGTTTATCGCAATCAACATGAGCGCTATTCCGGAAAACCTAATTGAAAGCGAGCTTTTCGGATACGTAAAAGGCGCCTTTACCGATGCAACAAGCGATAAAAAGGGGCTTTTTGAACTTGCGGAAGACGGGACACTGTTTTTGGACGAAATAGCGGAAATGCCATATAACCTTCAGGCTAAGCTTCTTAGGGTTTTGCAAGAAAGGGAATTTTATCCGCTTGGAGCCACTAAACCCAAAAAACTAAACGTCAGAATCATAAGCGCTACGAATCAGAACATCGAGGAGCTGATTCGGGACAATAAGTTCAGGGAAGACTTATATTACAGATTAAATACGATTCCGATAAAAATTCCGCCTTTAAGAGAGAGAAAAAAAGATATAATTCCAATTGCCGAAATGATTTTGAAAAACACAATCAAAGAATACGGCTTTGAGAGTAAAAAGTTAAGCGAAGAAGCCAAAAAAGCCCTGCTTGAATACGACTGGCCCGGAAACATAAGAGAGCTTATAAACGTAATACAAAGGGCGGCGATATTAAGCGAAGGCGAAGAGATAAAAAAAGAAAATTTGATACTAATATAAAGGAGAGCATATGTATAACGTAGCAATTGCCGGCGCGACAGGCGCGGTAGGGGAAGAGCTGCTGAGAATTCTTGAAGAGAGAAACTTTCCCGTAAAAAAACTTGTACCCCTTGCAAGTGCAAGAAGTGTTGGAAGGGAAGTGGAGTTTAAAGGCGAAACATTAAAAGTAAAAGAACTCACTTGCGAGGTATTTAAAGAAGAAGAGATTGATATCGCGTTTTTCAGCGCGGGCGGAAGCGTAAGTGCGAAGTTCGCACCTTGCGCGGCGGAAGCAGGTGCCGTGGTAATTGACAATACGAGCTATTTCAGAATGGACCCGGACGTGCCGCTTGTGGTGCCTGAAGTAAACCCTGAAGACATCGTATTCTGGAAGAAAAAAGGGATTATCGCAAACCCTAACTGTTCGACCATTCAAATGGTAATTTCTTTGGCCCCTCTTCACAAAGAATTCGGAATCAAAAGAGTAGACGTTGCTACTTATCAGGCGGTAAGCGGGGCCGGTAAAAAGGGAATGGAAGAGCTATTTGAGCAGATGAGGGCTCTGTTTAACTTCAAACTTGATAAAAAAGTGGAAGAGCGCGAAGTATTCCCGTGGCAAATCGCCCTTAACGTCATTCCTCATATCGATAAATTCGTAGAGGGCGGATGGACCAAAGAAGAACTTAAAATGGTAAACGAAACCAAAAAAATCATGCACGCCGACATTCAAGTAGCGCCTACCTGCGTAAGGGTGCCGGTGCTAAGAAGTCACAGCGAAGCCATTACTATTTACTGCGAAAAAGATGTGGACGTAAATAGGGCAAGGGAGGTTCTTGCAAACTTTGAAGACGTAAAAGTTGTCGACAATCCTGAAAAGAACGAATACCCAATGCCAGTTATTGCAACCGATACCGATTACGTTTATGTTGGAAGAATTAGAAAAGACTTATACGACCCGAAAGTTCTTCACTTTTTTAACGTAGCGGACCAAATTAGGGTGGGAGCCGCTACAAATGCGGTAAGAATTGCGGAAAAATGGATTGAAATGGAGGGGCAATAATGGAAAATCACGCCAATAACAATTCTCAAAAAGCGAAAAAAGACAAAGAAGGTCATTATAGCGATATTTACCTTAAAGACCATGATCATAAAAGAGGGTTTTTGGAAGCCCTCTTTGAAGGCAGCCTTTGGAGAAGCAGAATAGTTGCGATACTTGCTGTGATATTCGGAATGGTGGGAGCCATTATTCTTTTTTTGGTTGCGAGTTATGACGTATACGAAATGGCGATAGTGACGTTTAAGTTTTTCTTTGCGCACTATCATCCTGCCGATTTTCACGAGATACTTATCGGCGGAATTATAGGCGCCGTTGACTTATACCTGATTGCAGTCGTACTTTTAATATTTTCGTTTGGTATTTACGAACTATTCATCAGTGAAATAGACGATGCCGAAAACAGCGAAATAGGGGCTAAAATCCTTGCTATCCACAGCCTTGACGAGCTTAAAGACAAGCTTGGAAAAGTCGTGGTAATGGTATTGATTGTAAGTTTTTTCAAAAAAGTTATGCACATGAGCTTTGAAACGCCTCTTGAGATGCTTTACCTTGCAGGCAGTATTTTGGCATTGGCACTGGCGCTTTATTACATGCATAAAGGTGCTGATCATTGATTAAAGGAATTTAATGAAATATATTTTCGGTCCGGTGGCTTCAAGACGCTTTGGTATGAGTCTTGGAGTCGATCTCTCTCCCGATAAAAAAAGGTGTAATTTTGACTGTATATACTGCGAGCTGGAAAAAGCCGAAATAGTTACAACATATGATAACCCTCCTGATGTTAAAGAAGTTTTGGATGATATCAATACCGCTATAAAAAAGTACGATTTTGATTATCTGACGATTACAAGCAACGGCGAGCCTACATTGTATCCGTATTTAAACGAGCTGATAGAAAGTCTTCCTAAGGGTGAATTTAAAACGTTGATTCTATCCAACTCTTCTACCATTATGAAACCGGAAATTCAAAAGGCTTTGTTAAAGCTTGATACCGTAAAACTCTCTCTTGATACCGCCGATAAGAAGACTTTTAAAAAAATAGACAGACCCGCTAGAAATATCGATTTAGAAGAGATAATAAACGGAATGATTGAATTTAGGAAAATGTACGATAAAGAATTAATCGTAGAGATTATGGTCGTAAAAGGCATAAACGACAAAGTAGAAGAGTTTAAAAAACTAAACGAAGTTTTAAAAGAGATTAAGCCTGACAGGGTGGATATTTCAAGTATAGACAGGCCTCCTGCGTACAGGGTTGAGGCGGTCGATTCCCAAAAACTATTCGAACTTTCTAAAATAATAGAAAATCAAAACATTTACATCCCTACAAGGAAAAATTTAAGTTTTAAGATAGAAAAACTTAGTAAAGACGAGCTTTTAACGACTCTAAAAAAAAGACCGTTTAGCAAAAGCGACGTTGAAAACATATTTGACTCGCACACACAAAGAATTTTTAACGACCTTTTAAAAGAAAAGCTTCTTGAAGAAGTAATAGTAGGCGGTATGAGCTTTTACAAAGCGATAATATAACGGAGGTGACATGAAAGAGGTATTGAATTTAATAAGGGTGCTGTTTGCCGTGGATGTTGGGGTTGTGGTGTTTTGTTACCTAGAAGACAACATGAGATGGCTTTACAATACCCAGATTGCTTTTTTCGCCACATCTTTGATAGTTCTAGGAAGTTTTATCGGGTATTCGAACATGGTAAGACGACAGATCGAAAACGGAAACGTGGGAGACGATATTTTAAAAAAATACGACGACCAGTTTGATTTATACGAAGAAGATGATAAAATAGACATGGAAGCCTTAAACGAATATAAAAAGAAAAAATTAAAATGGTACGAAGCGTTGCTTTTTTCGTTTAAAGGCGGGTTTAATTTAATCAGAATTTTAGGATATGTCAGCTTGATTGCAGGCTTTCTGTGGCTCAAAAACAGGGGGATTTTTGATACTTTAAGCTTTTTGTTCGGAATAAGCGTGGTACCTTCAGTAAGCCTTGTCTACCTTTATTTAACCGCAAGAAAAGTGAAACAGTAACCGAATTTTCACTTTAAAGGGTTAAAAATGAAAAAAATGTATTTTTGCGTTTGTAGAAATCAGGAGTCAACTGTATATCATATTTTCAAATGTAAAATAAATTTTTTATCAAGAAATTGTTATTTTATTGATACAAAGTCGGTATGTAATGATTATACGCTTTCAACAACCAATCACGAGTGTTTTATAGATTGTATGACTCTTAAAGAGGCTAGGGAACAATGTGCATTGATGGCAAACGGCGGAGAAAAAATATGTCCAGAGTGTGTTTCCAAACTTTATAAATGATTTAACTTTGTTTATTGACATCCCCTCAAGTTTTGTTATATAATTAATATATAAAAATTAAAGGAGGGGAAAATGGGAAGAATATACGGAAAAGTTGAAAGCGTAGAAGATGTAAAAAGAATAAACTGTATGATCAGAGACGAAATGCTTACCGTAAAATCCGCAGCAGAACTTACAGATCTTAAAAAAAGAAGCGATTATTTATGCACATTGACTTATTCTCCTTTTTGGAAAAAGAAATTCGGGGATAAAATAGAAGAATTAAGAAATGTTGCCATCAAAGAAAACAGGGCAACCGTAAAAACTGCAAACTACGTAGCAAAATACAAAGGTTTTGACAGAACGTACGAACCGTGGAAAAAAGAAATTGATGTCGAAGAAGAACTTAAGAAAATTCCTCGCCAAGTAATTGACGAATTAACTCATTCAATTTTTTCTTTAAAACTTAGTGTAGATATCCTTGAGGATTTAAGAAGCGAGTTCTGTGACATCAGAAAAGCGATGGTTTTATGTGAAGATGTGGAATGTCTTGACAAGTTAAAAAAAGCGGTAGATATTTTATCCGTATTACCGTTTCTTGAATCATTTCAAAGTCATTTTGACGAAGGAATTATAAGCGCAATAGACAAACTTATCAATGCGGAAAAAGACAGAAGCGTAAAACTTGCAAACATTATTGCCGAAGTTAACGGATGGGACAGATTTTATCAATCAATCAGCAGCGAAGATTTCGAAACCACGGCTGAAAATTATCTTAAAAAACTGTTACAAGAAGAAGAAAAATCAAGCACATACATTCCGACCGAAGTTAAATACAAAGGTGGGGCAAAAGTATTATGGCTCGTATATTATCATCCTAGAAGAAAAAGAGAATACGCAAAAAGAATCTACTTCCCGGCAGACGCTTTTGATATAAAAGTGGAAGGACCTGATTACTTTAAAAACAGGTTCGGCAACTGGGTATACGGAATAAAAATTACATACAAAATGACCATCAGACCTACGACAATTCACGTAAGAGGGCATGAGATCCATCTGCCTGAGAGAGTGGTAACAAAAACAAAAGTGGTAGAAATTCCTGAAATTGCGGAGAATATCAGAATTATGGAAGAAAAACCGGCTTCAGCTATGGATATAGCTTAAGCCGTTGTTTTATGCGCGAAATAAGCGCTGAAATAAGTATAATAAGTTAAGATGGTGGTTATTCCTACAAGAACCGGAATAATCGCCAATGACAAATTAGGCGTAGTTATTATAGCCGGAAATATAACGAAAAGATAAGTAAATGCCACCGCGGAATAAAAAAGCGTAATTATTAAACTCCACACAAGATAAATTACGAAATATCTTAAATTAAACGTTTTAATCCAGTATTTGAAATCAAAAAGGGATGAAATTATTGACAAAAACGCTCCTCTGAAACTTTCTTTGCTTAATGCTTCCCCGAATTTTCCAAGAAATACGTACGAATAAAACGACGCGTATATTAAATAAAATCCAAGCAGAACTTGAGTTAGGGTAGATGAATTTTGAATTGATAGAATAATTTCGTGAGGGTTGGCCAGAATCTGCATAGAGTCCGTAAACTCCAAAATCAAAATAAAAAACAAAAACCAAAACATTCCAATAAGAATAAATCCTATCAATATTCCGCTTGCAGTCGGCAGAAAGTGAAATAAAAACGTCGCAAATCCGTTTCTTTTTAGATTTTCAAAATAACTCTCTATCGTTTTTGAGTTGATAACTAGGTATATTAAAAACGCTCCTATACTTAAATACAAAAGCTTTTCAAATAAAAATGCGGCTATACTTATAACCGGAAACGCTTCCATAAACGTCAAAAAAGACATTATTATTACAACCAGCAAAAATTTCTTCCACTCCGCAATCGTAGTGAAAGTGTAAGCAAAAACTTCTCTCATCTCTTTCCTTTTTGTAAAATTCTATCAAAAAAGGTTTCTTTTGTGTGCGATTTTCGGAATTATTGGGAATTTTGACAAAGAGCGTGTAAAATACGCCCTTGATTTAATGCTTCACCGAGGCAAAGAGCTTCAAAATATAGCCGAATTCAACGGCGGGGTGTTCGGGTTTAACAGACTTGCCATTGAACACCTTGAGATTGCCAAACAGCCTCTGGTTTACAACGGCAAAGTTTTTGTGTTTAACGGAGAGATATACAACTATAAAGAGCTTATTAAAAAACATGCTTTAAACGCTCAGACGGAAATAGAAGTCATCGCTTCGCTTTGGGAAAAAATGGGCGTTAAGTTCGTAAACGAGCTTGAGGGTATGTTTGCAATTGCAATATACGATAAAAAACTTTATCTTTTTAGGGACCTGTTTGGTAAAAAGCCCCTATATTTTACGAAAAACGGTATTTTTGCAAGCGAAATAAAAGCAATCCTTCCGTTTGTGGAAAAGAAAATGAATTTCCAGGCACTAAGCGAATATCTGGCTTACAACTCTTCAATCGCCCCCAATACCATTTACGAAGGTATTTATAAACTTCCGGCTGGGTGTTATTACGACGGGGAGATTAAAAGATACGGAGATTTTGAAAGACGTCAAAAAGAGATTTCAAAAGAAGAGGCGGTAAGTAAAACCGAAGAGCTTTTGAGAAAAAGTATCCAAAAAAGAATTCCAAGCGTTGTGGATTTCGGCTCGCTTCTTAGCGGCGGGGTGGACAGCAGTCTTATTGTGGCGCTTTTGAGCGAATTTAAAAAAATAGATACGTTCAGCGTAGGGTACGAAGGGTATGAAAATTACGACGAGAGAAAATACGCAAAAACGGTGGCAAAACATCTCGGGCTTAAAAACTTTGATATTGAACTGAATAAAAACAAGTTTTTTAACGATTTTGAAGAAGTACTTTTTTGTATGGACGAGCCTGTGAGTGACAGCAGTTATTTTGCGGCGTACGAACTTGCAAAAATTATAGACAAAAAGGTTGTGTTTAGCGGAGAGGGAAGCGACGAGCTGTTTTTGGGATATAGAAGGTATGAGGAGTTCTTGGGGTTTTTTGATGCGTTTTTGCCGAATAAAAAGTGGCTTAAAAAGTACCTCGAAAGGCACCCTGAGGATATAAAGGAGTGGGAGGTTTTCAGGCGCTTTTTTGCCGATGAGGTTGTGTTTAGAGGAATAAACGAGACGTTTTTCCAGCGCCAAATCGACAAAGTTCTTAAAAAAAACGCGCACAAAGTCGAATATGAGAGGTTTTATAAAGACTGGGGGAGTTTTTATTTTACCTATTTTGATCTGAAAGTGTGGGTAGGGGAAGTTTTATTGATGAAACTTGATAAAATGTTTATGTCAAATACGATTGAAGCAAGAAGCCCGTTTTTGGATAAAGATCTGGTCGATTTTGTATTTTCCATGCCGGAAGAGGTTAGAGGGTCTAAAAAATGGATCGTAAAAGAGATCGCTTCAAAATATCTTCCAAACGAGATAGTAAATAGACGCAAAAAAGGTTTTGCCGTTCCGTTTTACGAGTGGCTAAAAGAAGAAAAGGAACTCGGAAGAATTATCGATATAAACAGAAAAAGCAAAATTTTCAACGAAGAATATTTAAAAAGCATAATAAAAACAGGGCACAAACGATACAAGCAGCACATCTGGGCGCTATATCTCTTTAGCAGATGGTACGAAAAGGAGTTTATGTGAAATTCGATTTAAACAGATATTTACTTGACGATATCGAAAACAAAGACCACCCTAGCGATTTTGAAGCAACAAAAGAGTATTCGATACTCATTTTAAGACTGCCTTACATAAAAGGCGATGAGGTAAGAGTGGTTAGTTATGCTTTTTTGATAAAGGACAAAGTCTATATATTCGATAGAAAAACGCAGGAATTTGAGGTTTTGGGTGATTTTTTGGATCTTCACAGGTTTTTGGACGTGAGGGTGGATAAAATCCTTGCAAAAATAAACAAATTCCATATCCAAATAGCGAAAATGGAAGACGATTTGTATGAAGACGTAATAGACAAATCGTTTGCAAACGAATGGCTTAAACTAAAAAAAGACCTGGTTTTGATCGAAAGGTTAATGGGACATGCGTTGATAGCTTTTGAGAGATTTTTGAAGTTTTATAAGTCGGAAGTTGACAATTTTGAATTTAAGGATTTAAAAGAACATTTTGAGAGGGCTTACAGGTTTACAAAAACCGCGATCGAAAAACTTGACTATCTTTATGAGTTTTATAGGGCCAAGCAGGATGAGAAGATGAATAAAATCATGTTTGTATTGACGCTTCTATCGGGTATATTTTTGCCTCTTACTTTAGTTACCGGATTTTTTGGAATGAATACGGGGGGACTACCTCTAACCGATGACCCATACGGGACTCTTAAGGCGGTAATTATAGCTTTTGCGCTTGATATTCCGATATTTTTGATTCTTTGGAAGATGATGAAAAGCTAATCCCTGTATAGCATGTAAGGATTTCTCTGGTTTGTAGGCATAACGTCGATGTTTTGGATGTTTACGTGCGGAGGCATGTTAAGGGCGCATACGATAATTTCCGCAATATCCTCGGCTTTTAGCGGAGTGTAACCTTTGTAGACTTCTTTTGCTCTTTTTTTGTCGCCTTTGAACCTGACGTTTGAAAACTCTGTTTCCACCGCACCGGGAGCTATGTTGGTGACTCTTATGTTAGTCCCGTATGCGTCTATGTTCAGGCTTTCGTTAAGCGAATGAAGAGCGGCTTTTGTAGCGCAGTAGACGTTTCCGCCCGGATATGCCGTTTTACCTGCAACCGAGCCCAAGTTTACTATATGACCTTCATTTCTTTCTTTCATATGTTTAAATACCGGTTTTGTGACGTATAAAACGCCTTTTATGTTCGTATCTATCATTACGTCCCAGTCTTCTTCATTGCCTTCGTCAATGCTTTCAAGTCCAAGGGCAAGACCGGCGTTGTTTATGAGGATATCAATATGCGTAATTTTTAAGATATCTTTGATAATTTTTTGAATTTCGTCCTTGTTTCTTACGTCAGCTTTAAAGGTTAAAGAGTTTGGAAACTCTTCTTTTAATTTTTTAAGCTTCTTTTCGTCCCTTCCTATTAAAACAAGATTTGCTCCGTATTCATTTAATTTGTTTGCCGTCTCTTTTCCGATTCCTGATGTCGCACCGGTTATTAATGCTACTTTGTTTTTTAAAAAATTCATTTGATCCTCTTTAATTAAATATTTAAAAATTATATCCAATTGTTTATTATAAGTTAATTTTTTTCAGATATACTTTTAATAATATTTTTTAGACAAGGAGTGTGTTTGAAAAAAATGCTTGCGGCTTTCCTGGTGATTGTAAACTTGTATGCTATATCTGCTAAGGATGCATATAAGTATATCGGTGACAGCGTAAAGGTATGCGGAAGGGTGGAGGAAATTTTCAGACATAATAACGGTCATCTTTTTTTGAATATTGACGGCAAATATCCACATCAAAAAATAACTTTTGTAATTTGGAATAAATTTACTAAAAATTTTAAAGGCATACATTTTAGGAATAGATATATCTGTGCGAAAGGATTGATCAGAGAATACAGGGGAGGGCTCCAGATTTTTCTAAAAACAAGATCCCAATTGTCTTTTAAATAAATGGTACCGGCGGTGGGACTCGAACCCACATGGGCAGGGCCCATCGGATTTTGAGTCCGACGCGTCTACCAGTTCCGCCACGCCGGCTTTTGGGGATAGAATTATAACCTATCCCCGTTAAAAAAACAAGATTATGAGTTAACGATTTCTTTAAGTTTTTTACCGACTTTGAATTTGACAGACTTGCTAGCAGGAATTTTAACTTCTTTGTTAGTACCCGGCACTCTTGCCACTCTTGGAGCTCTTTTTACAACTTCAAAACTACCAAAACCGATAAAACTTACTTTTTCACCTTTTTTTAAAGATTCTTCAATTGATTCAATACAAGAGTCGATTACTGCATTAACATCTTTTTTGCTTAACCCCGTTTTCTTCGCCACCACTGATACTAAATCTGATTTTTTCATTTTTCCTCCTTTTTTGGCTTTCTAAAAATTTTACTCTTTTTTTTCCCTAAAAATCAAGAGTTTTGATATAATTTTGGTAAAAAAAGGTGAAAAATGGAGGCTTGCGAACTACCTTCAAGCTCTAATGCTGACAAAAAACTCTGCGAAATCTTAAAAAATTCAAAAGTAATCGTAGTTGTGGGATTGTCTCCAAAAGAGCACAGAGCTTCTAATCAGGTTGCAAAATACATGCAAAAGCATGGGTACAAA
>Ga0256843_1001002_pt1 | contig 22997 bp, 20 predicted proteins | sample AlvinellametaG_FD_191572 | JGI IMG/M metagenome (GOLD analysis project Ga0256843, IMG submission 191572) | Pompeii worm associated microbial communities from hydrothermal vent at the East Pacific Rise, Pacific Ocean - Alvinella | ecosystem: Host-associated > Annelida > Integument > Unclassified ... | reverse complement strand
TCGGGCTCGATATTTTTAACGATTTCTCCGTCCATTGTCAATATCAAACGCAAAACCCCGTGAGTTGCCGGGTGTTGCGGCCCCATATTCAAGAAATATTCTTGCGATTTTAAATCTCCTGTATTTAAAGTAACTGTATCCATAGTTATCTGATAATCATTTTAGTTTCGTCCATCCAATCTTTACGCATTGGATAGCCCTCCCAATCGTCGGGTAACAACAAGCGTTTCATCACACTGTGTCCTTTGAAATTGATACCGAACAAATCATAGATTTCACGTTCGTGTAAGTGAGCGGTTTTCCAAATATTTTCCAAAGTTTCGATTTCCGGATTTTCGCGATCTTCAATTTTGACTTTCACGACAATCATTTCACGGGTTTGCGTATTTTCCAAATGATTGGTTACGCCCAATTCTTTGCCCCAATCCATGCCTGTCATTGAAAACAAATAGTCAAAACCTGCCTCACGGACCGCTTTCATTAATGAATAATAGTCTGCCACAGGCACATTAATCACCGGAAATTGAACGCCTTCGGTTTCAAGCGTAGCCTCCGGAAATTGTGATTGTATTTTATCGATAAAATTTTCCATCATAGAAAATGATTTTTTGTTATGTTATTTCACAAAAGTCGCAAAGTAGCGCAGAGTTTCGCCAAGTTTTTCTTTGTGTATCTTTGTGAAATAATTATTTCAATATTTTTTTATTTGTTGAGACTGCTACTCCTAAACATGTTCGGAATAAACAAGCTCTCGCTTTTCAAATTATTGCACTTCTCTTTTTACTTCTGCCTTCTAAAATCTAATTTCTAATTTCTATTGCCCGTCATCAAATCCGACAATCGGATTTTTGCGAGTTTTCAAACTTTCCGTTTTGATTTTCTTTTGCAAAAGCATCATTCCGTCGAGCAATGCTTCGGGACGCGGCGGACAACCCGGTACATACACATCTACCGGAATCACGTGATCGGCTCCTTTTACCACCGAATAGGTATTGTAAAAGAACGGGCCTCCCGAAATGGCACAAGCTCCCATGGCAATCACATATTTCGGCTCTGCCATTTGATCGTATAAACGGCGTAATACCGGTGCCATTTTCATGGTTATGGTTCCGGCTATGATAATCAAATCCGCTTGTCGCGGTGTAGGACGAGCCACCTCAAAACCAAAACGCGACCAGTCGTGGCGCGCCGCACCGGTTTGCATCATTTCAATAGCACAACAACTCGTTCCAAAATACAAGGGCCATAGCGAATTGCTACGTCCCCAATTGATGATTTTGTCCAATGACGTAATCAATATATTTCCTCCATTTCCCGCCGGAATAATCTGTCCGGGAAAATCATTGACTATTTGATTGTGCGAATAGGGTTTTTCAGGCGAATCCCCTATCCAATTCATTTTATTATCTAAACCCATTTTAAAGCGCGTTTTTTCAATGCATAAATTAAACCTAATCCGAGAATTGCCAAGAAGATAATAATATCTACCAAGGCCACTCCACCCATTTTCTTAAATACTACCGACCAAGGCACCAAGAAAACGATTTCCACATCAAAGATGAGAAATACCAAGGCAAACAAATAGTAACCTATCTTGAAACGAACCCAAGTCGGACCGATGGTTTTAACCCCCGATTCGTAAGGCTCACGTTTTGCCGGGTTGTCGGATTTATGTGAAATTAAATTAGATAAGTTATTGGCTATCAGTATCAAAGCGACACCCGCCAATAAAAATACCAATATGGCTACTGTTCCCATAATCTCTTTTTAAAAATGTAAAACAAAGTTACGTCCTTTGCACAGGTGAAATATGACTTTAGTCATAAAAATTACACAAATTTAGGTTAATTAATTGTTAATACAAGAAACTGTTTTTTTTTTAAAATAATTTTAGAAAAATAGCATATATATCAACTGAAAATTCTCAATTTATAATTATATTTGTTGCATAACCATTTAAACATTAAATATAATGTATAATAACAAATTTAAAAAATATTTACAAGACACCCTTCAAGATATCGAAGCTTCAGGTTTATTTAAACACGAACGAATTATCACCTCACCCCAGGGCGCTGAAATCACTTTAAATACCGGCCAAAAAGTATTGAATTTTTGCGCCAATAATTATTTAGGATTGGCCGATCATCCCAAAGTGATTGAAGCATCAAAAAAAATGATGGATTATAGAGGCTATGGTATGGCTTCAGTTCGTTTTATCTGCGGAACTCAAGACAAGCATAAAGAGTTAGAACAAAGATTGGCCGATTACTATCAAACCGATGACACCATTTTATATGCTGCCGCTTTTGATGCTAACGGTGGTGTATTCGAACCGCTTTTCGGACCGGAAGATGCCATTATTTCCGACGAATTAAATCATGCTTCTATTATTGACGGTGTCAGACTGACAAAAACCGCCCGTTACCGTTATAAAAACAATGACATGGGTGATTTGGAAGCCAAACTACAAGAAGCCAATGCCACCGGCCACCGGTTTAAAATCATTGTAACCGACGGTGTATTTTCTATGGACGGCGTAGTTGCACAATTAGATAAAATAGTAGAACTGGCCGAAAAGTATGACGCCTTAACCATGGTTGACGAAAGCCATGCTGTTGGTGTTTTAGGAGCTACCGGCCGGGGAACCGTTGAATTAAAAAATGTCATGGGCAAAATAGATATCGTAACCGGAACCTTAGGAAAAGCTTTAGGTGGTGCTATGGGTGGTTATACCACCGGACGAAAAGAAATTATAGAAATGTTAAGACAACGTTCGCGTCCTTACTTGTTTTCCAATTCGCTTGCCCCCGAAATTGTAGGTGGTGCCTTAAAAGTATTAGATATGATTGAAAATGATGACACATTACTTAAAAAGTTACAATGGAACACCGAGTATTTCAAAAACGGTATGGAAAAATTAGGTTTTGACATAGGACATAGTGAATCACCCATTATTCCGGTGATGCTTTATGACGCCAAACTTTCACAAGAGATGGCTAATGAATTACTTCATGAAGGAATCTATGTTATAGGCTTCTTTTATCCGGTAGTCCCCAAAGAAAAAGCACGTATTAGAGTACAACTTTCAGCCGCTCATACCCGGGAACACTTGAATAAAGCCATAGCTGCTTTCGGTAAAATTGGAAAAAAATTGCAAGTTATATGAGAAAAATTTGGTAATACTAAATTAATTTTATTATTTTTGCTCTTGATATTATTATAAACAATAAAAGGATATGAAAAAATTAAATCAATTATTAGTAGCAGTTATTGTATTAGTTACATTTGCTGCAAATGCTCAGGACAGTAATAATCCATGGCAAATTAAATTAGGGTTAAGTGCTGTAGATTTTTACCCTACCGGACAAAAAGATTACAGCTATGTTAGTGATGACTTCGGCGCGGAGTATTTCAATGTAGATCACTATAATGCTGCTTATGCTATTTCTGACGTTCGCGTAGGAAGATATTTAGGTGATAAGTTTAGCTTAGTAGGTTCATTAAAAGTGAACAAAATTACTCAACTTGGTGAATTAGAAACCAATTTATCATTTATCAATACAAATTTAGATGTTAAATATAACATTTGTAAAGAAGGCAAAGCATTCCAACCCTATATTCTTGCCGGAGGTGGTTACACATGGCTAGAAAAAGAAGATGCCGGAAACTTAAACGGTGGAGTAGGAATCGAATATTGGGTTAATGATAATGTTGGATTGTATGTAGAATCTGCTTATCAACACACATTTGATAATAATGTTTTACCTTATTTCCAACACAGTGTAGGTTTAGCTTTTAAATTTGGTGGGACCGATACTGATGGTGACGGTATTTTCGACAAAGATGATGCTTGTCCCGATGTAAAAGGTTTAGCTGAATTTGACGGATGTCCCGATTCTGACGGTGACGGTATCGTTGATTCTAAAGATGCTTGTCCCGATGTAGCAGGAAAAGCCGAATTTAATGGTTGTCCCGATTCTGACGGTGACGGTATCATTGATTCTAAAGATGCTTGTCCCGATGTAGCAGGTGTTGCTGCCTTAAACGGTTGTCCTGATGCTGATGGTGATGGAGTTGCCGATGCTCAAGATAACTGCCCCGACGTTGCCGGCCCTGCCGATAACAATGGATGTCCTTATGCAGACACTGATAAAGACGGTGTTGTTGACAAAGACGATGCTTGTCCTGAAGTTGCAGGTCCCGCTTCTAACAAAGGTTGTCCTGTAATCACTAAAGAAGAGCAAGCTCAATTAAATGAATATGCTAAAGTTATTTACTTTGATTCAGGTAAAGCTACTTTCAAACCCAGCACAATTGAAACTTTAGATGCTGTTGTTGCTATCTTGGTAAAATATCCTACTGCTGAATTTGATGTAGAAGGACATACTGATAGTGTTGGACGTGCCGACTATAATATGACTTTATCTCAAAAACGTGCTGAAGCCGTTGTTGAATACTTGAGAAGTCATGGCGTTAAATCTAAATTGAATGCCATAGGATATGGTGAAACTCGTCCTATTGCTTCTAACAAAACTAGAGCTGGAAGAGCTAAAAACCGTAGAGTTGAAATTAATTTGGTTAAATAATTTGAACTTTCTTTATAAAACATAAAAAAATCCCGCCAATGGCGGGATTTTTTTATGTTTTATAATCTATAATTTAATTTTTAAGAATGGCCCCCCTTCGTTTTTTTCCGTCTATAATAACTTTAACCGGCTGATTAAAACGAACATGTTTAAAATACTTGGTTTCTTGTATTAATTCGGCACTATTGAGTAAATCATAATTGATGGCATCCGGATTTCTGTCCAAAAAAACCGAAAAATAAGCAATGTTCATCGTTGTTAAATTATGAAAAAAATGAGAACCAGACGAAGCATCTAACGGAAAACCTTCCAAACTGGTTTCAACAATTACTTTTGCATTTGAAATTTGAGCCCAATTAACCGGAACCCCTATAAAACGATCTCTGGTTCCCCAACGTCCCGGACCTATCAAAATATAATTTTTATTTTTAAATTTACTATTTAACTCGGTTATCTCATCTGCAATTGCAAGAGTTTCCGTTTTGTCAAAAACTTCGTTCTTTACAAAAATAATATCCGAAATGGTATTAATCACCCCGTTGCCCATGCTTTTTTCTGCATACAAAATCAATTTTTCTTTGTCTAATTCTTCGGGTTTAAAAGTAAAATCTTCTGTTGGAACTAAAAGTGGTTTGACTTGTAAGATATAGAAAGTAGCATCTCCATCTTCGTCGGGGGCTAAATCAACGGCAAATTCAATTTCAACCGGTGTATCAAAAGCTTGTTTTAAACTATCTAAAACCGTTTGAATCATTTCGGGAAGGGGGATATAATCATTTTGTAAAATACTGGCAAAATTAACGACTAAAACAGCATTTTCATCAACTCCCGGGTACATCATATCATTATTATAATCATAATTAGACACCAAATGTGTTAATGTTCCATGAGGAATAGCATCATAAATATCCACTTTTTTAATAGCCGAAAAAGGCCCGTTTAACAAATCTATATCGGGATTTTTCATATCAACCGCATAAAAATAACTCTGGCTTTGTTTTATCTGATCTTGCATGGATAAAACCTGTATTTTCGGATATTTGGGAGAAAATCTAAAAGCTCTTTCGCCTTCAACCACATAAGAACCTAAACCAATAGCCATAACAGCAAATCCGTCTCGGGGTTTCATTGAGGCAAAGGGATAATAATTGTAAGACTGAGCCACTCCGCTAATGTCCGGATAATATAAACCATTGTGTTCACGTCCCACTAACTCTTGTAAAACAATAGACATTTTTTCATCACCCAACTTGTGATCCAATGCACGTGCATAATTAACCGCTACATTAGAAAAAGCCGAAGCATATACCAATTTTATAGCATCGATCAATTGTTGCAAGCGCATATTCTTATCGTAATGATTATTAGGAATAATATAAGTTTCAAAAATCCCAGCAAAAGGTTGTGTCAAACTGTCCTCAAACAATCCGGACGAACGAACCGCCAAAGGTTTTTTAAAACAGTCAAGAAATTCGTCTAATTTTTTAACCAATTCGTTAGACAAACGGGCTTTTAAAAAACGCTTATTGATTTCTTCATCAGACAAATTCTGCTCTTTTATAAACTGTAAGTTGTTATCCTCAATAAATCTGTCAAACTCATCTGCACCTATAATAGCTGTACGGGGCATTTTGATTTTTAACCCCTTTAAATGTGCCGCCAATTCCGTTTTATATAATAACGAATTGATAAAAGCCAATCCCCTGCCTTTTCCTCCATAAGCCCCTTCAGAGAGTAATAAAATATTCTTTTCGTTGGAACAGTCAGCATCTTCCCAAGGCACCACTTTACCCTGTGGCTTTTCGTCCCGATAAGCTTTTAACATTTTTAAAATATACTGCCTTATATCTTCTACTTGTTTAAAATGATGAGCTTTTTTGGCCTCTAAAATTTTGGCTAATTGTATTTCGGAACGAGCCATTAACCACAATGAAAATTCATCACGCTTTGCATGATATCCTATACTTTCGGTAGGAACACGTTTAATTATTTTTTCAAATTCTTTTAAACTTTTGGCTCTATCTATCTCTTCTCCTTTTGCGTTACGAAATATAAAATCGCCAAAACCTATTTTTTGTGTAACCTGATGTATCAATTTTTGGTATAAATCTTCATCGTTTTTATCGATAAAAGTGAGACATTTATTATCGGCAACCGTCTTTTGTTTTTTGTCGGATGACAAAACAATTATAGGCAAATTTTTTTTCTCTTTTCTTATCTCATCAATCAATTGAAAACCTGTATCGGGTTCTATCTTTCCGTTTTTAGGGAATTGCACATCGGTTATCATAACAAAAATATTGTCTTTGAAACGATGAAACAATTCCATAGCTTCTTCATAATTAGTAGCCAGCAAAATTTTAGGACGAGCTCTGAGTTTTAAAACTTTATAGAGCTTATCCATTTTTACCTCATCGATAATTTTATTCGTCTGCCTAAAAATAATTCGGTAGAGTTTGTTGAGATAATTCGAATAATAAATGGGATTATCTTCAACCACCAAAATCATTCGAACAGAAGCTAACTTACTATCATTTTCAGCATTTTTTTTGTCTTCTAAATATTTTATCATCGTAAAAAATATACGTGATTCACCATCCCAAACAAAAATTTTGTCATAACCAACCTCTTCTTTCTGATCTTCTAAAAATTTGATATGGTGAGTATTGTTTAACAAAATGAAAATAGGCAAATCAGGGTAACGTTCTTTGATTTTTTTAATAATTTTCAAAGGACGTTGCTTGTTAAAACCAATGGTGATAACCACCATATCAATATCTTTTATTTTCAATTGTTCTAAAGTTTCTTCGGTTGAATAAACTCCGGTAATACGAGGTAAGGAAGTCAAATTTAATTTACCGTAATCATAGAGCATTATTTCTGAAAAACGCCCTTCTTTGTTAATGGAAAAAGCATCGTATAAATTAGAAACCAACAAAATTTCTTTCACCTTAAATTTATTCATATCGTGATAGATATCACGCATACGGCTATCGCGATTTAGATAATTCTGAAGGAGCTGTTTATTTCTTTTGGTTTTCATTTTCCACAAATATTTTTTTAAAGGATAAAGTTAGAGAAATATTTTGAGTTAAAAAACAAAAGGGAGCCTTAAAAAAAGCTCCCCAACATACATTTTTTTAACCGCTACGGGTTAAAATTTCACTATTAAGGTTTCTTATTCATTAAACTACCCCTTGAGCCAACATGGCATCAGCTACTTTTACAAAACCGGCAATATTAGCTCCTTTTTCATAATCAACCCATCCGTCAGCTTGCTTACCATATTTAACCGCATTGTCGTGAATATCTTTCATAATTCGTTTTAATTTAGCATCAACCTCCTCGGCTGTCCAATTAAAGCGCAATGAATTTTGACTCATTTCCAATCCGGAAACAGCCACTCCACCGGCATTAGAAGCCTTTCCTGGTGAATATAAAATTTTTGCTGCTTTAAAAATCTTAATAGCTTCAGGAGTAGAAGGCATATTAGCCCCTTCAACTACGGCAATAACACCATTGTCTATTAAATTTTTAGCATCTTCTTTATGCAATTCGTTTTGAGTGGCACAAGGCAGTGCGATATCTACTTTTTGTTCCCATGGTTTTTTGCCCGGATAAAAAGTTGCTTCGGGAAATTGATCGGCATACGGAGCGACAACATCATTATTAGTAGCTCTTAATCGTAATAAATAATCAATTTTTTTACCGGAAATTCCATCGGGATCATAAATATATCCGTCAGGGCCGGATATCGTAACCACTTTGGCTCCTAATTGATTCGCTTTGGTAATAGCGCCCCAAGCCACATTGCCGAAACCGGATACGGCTACAAGTTTGTCTTTCAAATCTAACCCTTTAGTGGCCAACATTTGCTCGGCAAAATATACCACTCCGAAACCGGTAGCTTCAGGGCGAATAAGCGAACCTCCAAATGACAAACCTTTTCCGGTTAATACACCGGCAAATTCATTTTTTAATTTTTTATATTGCCCGAACAAATAACCGATTTCACGTCCGCCTACACCAATATCACCGGCAGGCACATCTACATTAGGGCCTATATGACGAAACAGTTCACTCATAAAAGATTGACAAAAACGCATCACTTCGGCATCTGATTTTCCTTTGGGATTAAAATCAGATCCTCCTTTTCCGCCACCCATTGGTAAAGTAGTTAACGCATTTTTAAAAATTTGTTCAAAACCTAGAAATTTTAAAATACTCTGATTTACCGTAGAGTGAAAACGCAAACCTCCTTTGTAAGGGCCGATTGCCGAGTTAAATTGAATACGGTATCCACGGTTTACTTGAATTTCTCCCTTGTCGTCCACCCAAGGAACACGAAAAGAAATAACCCGTTCGGGTTCAATCATACGTTCCAACAATTTCTTGCCTTTATACTTCGGATTTTCTTCAATATAAGGAATCACAGCTTCTGCAACTTCCTTAACGGCTTGTAAAAATTCCGGTTCGTTAGAATTACGCATTTTGGCGTAATCCATAAATTTATCAATTTGTTCTTGATAAGATTTTTTCATTACGATTGATTTTTGATTAATTGATTTTTTATGCGCCAAAAATATACATTTTTATCAATTAACCAACTGAAATTCATATATTTTTTGAGCTTTTTTTATTTTTAAAATTGACAAATGTCATAAAATAATTTTTTATACCAACACTTATACCGTAAAATAACAGAATAATAATAAAAGCATAAAATAAAATTATTTATGTAAAAAAATTGTAATTTTGAAAATTAAAAATTTTACAGAGAAGAAATGTCCAAAAAATCAAGCACAAAACACGATAAAGCCTACATGAAAATGGCTCGCGAATGGGGTAACTTATCGTATTGCAAACGCAAAAAAGTAGGAGCCTTAATCGTTAAAAACAGGCGGATTATTTCCGATGGATATAACGGTACGCCCAGTGGCTTTGAAAACATTTGTGAAGATGAAGAAGGAAAAACCAAATGGCATGTTTTACATGCCGAAGCCAATGCCATATCAAAAGTAGCCGCATCGACACAAAACAGTGAAGGAGCCACTTTATATGTCACTTTATCGCCCTGTAAAGAATGTAGTAAATTAATTTATCAAGCCGGAATCAAACGAGTGGTTTATTACGAAGCATACAGCGACACAACCGGTTTGGATTTTTTAAAAAAAGCAGGAGTTGTTGTAGAACAGTTAAACGAATTGGATGAATCATAAACAACAAGCCCTTTACAGTTTAATTATAGGTATGGCAGTCGTTGCAGGTATTGCCATAGGACAATTTTTGCATTTTGATCAAAAAACTGAAATCAGTTTAACTTCCACTAAAAAAGATAAAATTGACAATTTGCTTCGATATATTGAAGAAGAATACGTCGATACCATTAAAACAGATAGCATCGTTGATATTGTTATCAAAGATATTTTACAAAATTTAGATCCGCATTCGGTTTATATCCCTCAAAACGAAGTAGAAGAAGCCGATGAAGAATTAGAAGGAGAGTTTACGGGTATCGGTGTTTTATTTCAAAAATACCGAGATACTTTTACCATTATTCGTCCGCTGGATAAAAGTCCCGCTAAAGCTGCCGGACTAAAATCCATGGACAGAGTTCTTAAAGTAAACAATGATACGCTGTTCGGAAAAAATATTGATATCGATAAAATATCCGAACAAATCAAAGGAAAAGCCGGAACAGAACTCCGTTTGACTGTGTATCGTAAATCGAATGACAGTATTTTTGACGTTAAAATTAAAAGAGCTGAAATTCCACTAGTCAGTGTGCCGGCACATTTTATGATCAACGACAGTTTGGGATTTATCAAAATATCTACTTTTTCGGCTGACACCTATGATGAATTTCACAATGCTATTTTACAACTCAAACAAAAAGGAATGAAATCGCTTGTTTTGGATTTACGTGATAATACAGGCGGTTTACTCAAAGAAGCCGATTTAATTGCCGATGAATTTCTACCCAACGGCAAACTGATTTTCTTTACCAAAGATCAAAAAGGCAACATTAAAAAGGTAATGGCTACCGCCCGAGGTGATTTTGAAGAAGGTAATATTTTTGTTTTACTCAACGAAAATTCGGCATCGGCCAGTGAAATTGTAGCCGGTGCACTACAAGACAACGACAAAGCAACCATCGTTGGACGCAGGAGTTTTGGAAAAGGATTGGTGCAACGAGAAATGCAATTAGGAGACGGATCAAAAGTAAGATTAACTACCGCCCGCTATTATACACCTACCGGACGCTCTATTCAAAAACCCTATCAAAAAGGACATTTGCAAGAATATGAACAACAATTTAAAAACAGGCAATATAATGGAGAATTATATTACAAAGACAGTATTCCTATTATTGACAGCTTGAAATATACCACTCCAAAAGGAAAAGTTGTTTATGGTGGCGGAGGTATTGTCCCCGATATTTTTGTGCCTTTGAGTCATAATGATTATTTGTATAAATATGCTTATTTCAATCAATACTTGTCTGATTTTATCACCGATTATTTAGATACCCATTTGCCTGCATTAGAATCATACACCGAAGAAGATTTTATCAATGATGAACAAATTGCAGACGATTTATATAAAAGTTTTAAAAACAAACATAAAGGCTTTGTAAAAAATCATCCCAAAAACAATCATAAAAAAGGAAAAGAACAATTAAAACGCCTGATGAAAGCTTTATTAGGACGTGATTTATTTGGAACCAATGTCTATTATCGTATTCTTATGCAAGACGATCCAATGATTCTAAAAATTCTGGACACCGCTAAAAAACCGGAAAATGTTGAATGATTTCGGGATATTTCATATTATAAACGAAACCGATTTTAATCGAACTGCACTAAAAATTTTTCAATTTCAGTTTGATAACAATCCTATATACAAACGTTTTGTCAATCTTTTAAATATTAAACCCGAAAATATTAAGCATTACAAAGACATTCCGTTTTTACCCATTCAATTTTTTAAAGAACATCAAATAGTAAGTGCTCCGCCACCTTATGAAGCTATTTTTAAAAGCAGTGGAACTACCGGAATGATTAGAAGCAAACACTTGATAAAATATTTAAACTTATACGAACAAAGCTTTACCCGGACTTTTAATATATTTTACGGTGATATTTCTCAATATACCATTATGGCACTTTTGCCTTCTTATGTAGAGCAAGGCCATTCTTCTCTGGTTTATATGGCTGACAAGCTGATTAAAAAATCAAAAAAACAATACAGTGGTTTTTATCTGGACAATACAGACCGGTTAGCTGAAATACTCAAAAAATTAGATGAAAGAGGAGAAAAAATTTTGTTATTGGGTGTTTCATATGCCCTGTTAAATCTGGTTGAAAAACATAAATTCAATCTAAAAAATACCATTATCATGGAAACCGGCGGTATGAAAGGACGTCGTAAAGAAATGCTACGCGAAGAACTACACAAGCATTTAACAGCAGGCTTCGGCGTTAAATCAATTCATTCCGAATATGGCATGACAGAGCTCTTATCACAGTCTTATTCGCACGGAGAGGGATTCTTTAAAAGTCCTCCTTGGAAAAAAATTCTCATTCGTGATACGGAAGATCCACTCACCTACTTACCCGATGGAAAAACCGGTGGAATTAATGTAATTGATTTAGCAAATATTTATTCCTGTTCATTTATTGCTACACAAGATTTAGGAAAAAAAAGCGCCACGGGTGAATTTGAAATTTTAGGCCGGTTTGACAATTCCGATATACGCGGTTGCAACTTATTGATTTTTCAAAATTAAATGTTTTCAGCTTCCTAAAACAATTAACTTCGGCTCGGTATAATCCATCATAGCCCAATAAGCACCCTCACGTCCCATTCCCGAATCTTTGATACCGCCGTAAGGCATACTGTCAATCCTAAATCCCGGGACATCATTAATTATCAAACCTCCCACATCTACATGCTCTTGTGCATACAATACATGTCTTAAATCATTGGTAAAAATACCGGCTTGCAAACCGTATCTGGACTCATTAACTTTATCTACCGCTTCTTTAAACGATGATACTTTCTCAACACACACCACGGGTGCGAAAGCTTCATCATCATAAACTTTCATACCTTTTCCGGTTCCTGTTAAAACCGTAGGGGCATATATATGGGCTTTTGCATCTAATATTTGGCCTCCGGCCAAAACACGAGCTCCCTGTTCTACGGCCTCTTTTACCCAAGCATCAATACGTTGTAAATCACGAGCTGAAATCATACTGCTATTAACAACATCCGTATCAAACATATCACCCGACGGCGTTTGAGCCGTTTCTTTTAAAAACAAATCGACAAAATCATCATAAACAGATTCTGTTACAAAAATTCTTTGCGTAGAAATACAAATCTGACCGGCATTTAAAAAACTCCCGTAAGCCAATTTTTTAGCAGCACGTTTTAAATCGGCAGTTGAATCGATAATTGCTGCTGCATTACCGCCCATTTCTAATAATACTTTCTTTTTACCGGCTATGCTTTTTAAAAACCAACCTACTTTGTCGCTACCGGTAAAAGACAATATTTTTATATGCTTATTCTCTACCATTTTCTGAGCCTGTTCATTGGTAGTCATTACAATTTGGACGGCTCCTTTAGGCAACTCCGTTTCATCAATAATCCGGGCCAAAGCTAATAAAGTTAAAGGAGCTTGTGGTGCAGGTTTTAAAATCACCGGTGCTCCAACGGCAATAGCCGGAATCAATTTGTGTAAAGCCAGATTTAAAGGAAAATTGAAAGGAGTAATACCCAAAACTACTCCCAATGGCTGTCTGATGGTATAAGCGGTTTTTCCTTTTCCATTTAAATAATCCATAGGAATTTGTGTTCCGGAAAACCGGTAAGTTTCTCTAATTCCGGTAGCTAAATTATCTAAAGCACGATTAACTTCACTAGCGGCATAAGAAAGCGGTTTACCGCCTTCAGCTGCAATCAAGTGAGCAAAATCTTCTTTTTGTTCGTGCAAACGATTATAAATATGCTGTAAAATGTCCGCTCTTTTTTCAGCCGAAAAGAATTTAAAAACCGGAAAAGCATCATAAGCCCCACTGATAGCTTCCTCTACTTGTAAAGCAGTAGCCATAGAAACTTCGGCTAAAACTTTACCGGTATATTTTTGATAAACTTTAAGGGTGTCTAAGGAAGAAACAAATTGTCCGTTGATATAATTGTTTGTATTGATGATACTTTTCATTGTAATCTGTTTTATAAAGATTTTTGATAAGCCTAAAGTTAGAAAAATTAAAAAGTATTTGCAACAAAAAAGCCACCTTAACGGTGGCTTTTAAATTATATAATAATGATATAAAATTAATTATTAAAGTTATCCAATACACTTCCTTTTTTAGAAGAGTAATTAACTTTAAGCGCATTTACCTTTCTCAATTCTTCTTTAACATCGGTAATAATACCCATACCAACATCGGCATCGGCTTTAATAGATGTTAAAATTAAAGGTTTTTCTTCTTCTCTTTTGCTTTCTTTAAATTTTAAAACAAAAGGCCCTACTTCTTCAACACTGGCAAAAGCATCATTGAGTTGGATACGCGGAGCGTCACCGTATTTGGCTCTGTATTTGGGAATAGGTTTTCCCACATACACATAAGCTACCAATCCTTTTTTCTCGATTTTCTTCACTTGATCGGCAGAAGGTAGTCTTACCATTACTTTTTTTTCACCGCTTTCGCGCATAACAGTTGCCACCATAAAGAAGAATAACAACATAAAAACAATATCAGGCAATGATGCGGTTGATATTGCCGGCGTTCCGCCTCCTTTTTTCTTTGAAAATTTACCCATAATTTATCTCTTTGGTACTGATTCAGCAATTTTTTGAGGATATGCGTCTTTTACTTCCTTTTGTTCTTCTTCTGTAAGTTTATCAAAAGGTTTTCCAAATTTTTGTTTGGCATATCTATCTCTTATCTCATTATAAGCAGCAATCAATTCGTTATAAACAGAAATGTATTTCTTATATGAAGTTTCACGTCCGTGTTTAATACTGATAACTGCTTTTTGAGGATTATCAGAAGATTCCGGATCTTTACCATTATTGGTAATAAAATCATAAGCAATCTTCTTAACGTCTTTTACTTCGGCCGGTTCTTCTTCTATCAACATTTTGTCTTGGTTATTGATCACAATTTCCAAAACGTTTTTCTTTTTGATAACCGGTGGTGGCGGTGCATCAGCTTGTTCTGGCGGTGGTAATTTTCTTCGGATACCATAATTACTTTCCATAGTTGTGGTAACCAAGAAGAAAATCAATAGCAAAAACGCTATGTCCGCCATTGAACCGGCATTTATTTCTTGTAATTCTCTTTTAGCCATGAATTAATATTTTTTAGTTAAAACTCCTTGATATTAAGCTTCCTCATCTTCTTCCACTTCATCTGACTCTTCTACTGCAGAAGATGATGATGAGCCTCCACTACCTATAAGTGATAATACAGGAGATAAAAACATAAGTGCTATGGCTATAAAGCCAAGTATATAAAATGTATATAATCCGGTATCAACCCAATTGGAAGTATTGGCATCTACATGAATGTTCGGATAATAATCAACCGGTTCATTAGAAGCCAACACATATTTGGCAATTAATACTACCAAGGCAAACAATCCTACGAAAACCAAGGTTTGCATCAATTTTTTCGGGTTTGTAATAATATCTTTTAACCATACTATAACAGAAGCTATTAAAGCAAGTGCCAGTACTACATAAGTAAACCGTAACATGCCGTCAATAGAGCCGTCTGCTTCTTCGGTATTTCTCATTATAGAGATGTAAAAATATAAAGCAATTGCTGCTATTACACCTACTATAATTTTTTGGAATAAACTCAATGTTTTGCTATCCATCTTTCTTTAGATTTTAATCGGTTATTATTTAGAGTATTTTACCAGCATGTCTACCAATGAGATAGAAGCGTCTTCCATTTTATTGACAATATTATCAATTTTTGCGATAATAAAATTGTAAAATAATAGCCACTATCAAACCGAATACCGTAGTTAATAAGGCGATTTTAATACCACCGGCTACTAATGAAGGTTGCATGTCACCGGCTGCTTCAATTTTATCAAATGCTTCAATCATACCGATTACTGTTCCCATGAAACCAAACATTGGAGCCAAAGCAATAAATAAAGCTAACCAAGAAACATTTTTTTCTAATTGTCCTACTTGCACGTTTCCATAAGAAACAACTGCTTTTTCAGCGGCATCAACTCCTTCGTCCATTCTTTCCAAACCTTCATAAAAAATAGAAGCGATAGGGCCTTTTTTGTTTCTTAACAATTCTTTGGCTTCTTCAACCCCTCCTTCTTCAAGAGCTTCTTCCACTTCGTTTAATAATTTGTCAGTATTAGTATCGGCAAATGATAAATAGAAAATTCTTTCAATAGCAATAGCCAAACCTAAGATTAATATCAACAATACAATTCCCATAAAGGCAGGGCCACCTTCTACAAAACGTTTTTTTAGTTGCTGATGAAATTTTAATTCTTGTGCGTCATCAGCAGCTTTAGTTTTTTCTACTTTTTTTTCTGTTTTAGCTTTTTCTTCCGATTGTGCTTGAATGTTAGTGGTTACAAAAAATAACATTCCTACAATAGCTAGAATAGTAAATACTTTTTTCATATCGATTTTAATTTAGTTATTATATATTTATTTATTTTTAATTATTTCAAAATCTATAGCGGAGAGAGAGGGATTCGAACCCTCGGTACGCTTGTGGCGCACACACGCTTTCCAGGCGTGCACCTTCGGCCTCTCGGTCATCTCTCCTGCGCCACAAATATAAATTGTTTTCATTGAAACACCAAATTTCGTTTTTTTATTTCTTTTATAACGCAATCGTTAAGTTTTTTTATCTATAAAACAGAAAAAATTATTGTTTTATTATTTTTTTTTCGGTTTTAATCAGATTTTTTTAAAAATAATCATTTTTTAAAAACTCATTTCGCCATTTATAGATCGTTCAAAAGCTTGTTTTAAAGCTTTTTTAGACAATTTTTTTCCTAATAAATACATCATTTTAGTCAATGCAGCTTCTGTTGTCAAGTCTTTTCCGTTAAAAGCTCCCAATTCCATCAACTTTCTTCCGGTTTCATATTTATCGGGGAAGATACTACCTGTTAAACATTGGGTTATATTAATTATATGTATGTTTTTTTCAACTGCTTGTCGCAATAAATCGAGAAACCAAGAGGCGGTTAAAGCATTTCCGGAGCCATAAGTTTCTAAAATAATGGCCTGTAAACCGGGCAAATTAATGATATGTGATAAATAATCTTTGTTTAAAGCCGGATGAACTTTTAAAACAATAATATTATCAATCAGTTTTTTATGCACGGAAAAAACTCCCTGAGATACCGGCAAAATACGGTGCTTGAAAAATTTTAAATGAACACCCGATTGGGCCAACGGCGGATAATTAGGCGAATCAAAGGCATTAAAATGTTCGGCACTTGATTTGACAGATCTGTTCCCCCGTAAAAGTTTAAATTCAAAATAAATCCCCACCTCCGGAACCAAAGGAACATCTCCGTCATAACTGCCGGCAATTTCTATGGAAGTGATGATATTTTCCTTTGCATCGGTTCTCAAATCTCCAATAGGCAATTGTGAACCGGTGAAAATAACCGGTTTTGACAAATTTTCAAGCATAAAACTCAAAGCCGAAGCGGTATATGCCATAGTATCTGTCCCGTGCAAAATTACAAAACCATCATAGTTATCATAATGTTCTTCAATTATTTGAGAAAGTTTTACCCAATGATCCGGAGAAATATTTGATGAATCAACCGGCTTTTCAAATGAAAGTGTATCTATTTCTTTATCGATTAATTTAAGCTCCGGTATTTGTTGTGATATTTTAGAAAAATCAAAGGGAATCAAAGCTCCTGTTTCCGGATCTTTCTGCATACCAATCGTTCCTCCGGTGTATATCAATAAAATTTTATTGTTTTTCATGCAGGTTGATTTTTGCTCAAATTTAATAATAATGTTTATATTTTTACCTGTGATTTAAAGTTTTATACAAAACTATTTTTTATCATCATTTTAAAACTTTTTGTTTCAATTTTTTTCTTAACTTTGTCTTTACAGAATTTTATTTATGCAGTTAGAAAAATACATATCAGAATTATTATACCGTTATGATTTGGTAATTGTCCCGGGTTTCGGAGGAATTATCGGACGTAAAAAACTGGGAAGTTTTAACAAGGAAAATTTTATCTTCACACCTCCTCATAAAGAGTTGTCATTCAACGAATTGTTACAAAAAAATGACGGTTTGTTAGCTAGTTACATAGCCGAAACTGAAGGGATTAGTTATGAAAAAGCCCTCGAATGGATTAACAAAAAAGTTCATGAGTGGAAAGAAAGATTACAATCGGAAAGAAGGCTTAAAATAAACCAAATAGGAATATTTAGTTTAACATCCAACAATAAATTGTTTTTCCTTTCTCTTACTACTAAAAATTACTGTACCGATGCATACGGTTTAACATCCTTTATATATAAACCTGAAATTACCAACAAAACTTATGCTACGGAACCTCCTGTGATTCCTACAAAACAAACTAAGGAAATTATTCCGGAAAAACCGGTTTATACCTCCCGAAAATCTGCCAAAAGCAATTCGGAATTATGGAAATATGCCGCTATTTTCTTAATTGGTTTGGGAATTATGGGTGGAGGAGCAAAATGGCTGGGACAAAAAACAGAAAAAAATCAAGAAACTTATCAAAAAGCCAGTTTCGTTTTGCCTAATGATTTTCCCACCATTGTTATCGACAAAAAATCTCATTTAAAACCGTCTAAAACCATTGATACTGACAAAACCGCCGATCAACCGGCTTATTTTATCATCAGTGGAGCTTTTAGAAATATTCATAACGCCGAAAAAAAGAAAAAAGATTTAATTCGTCAAGGTTTTAAAGCCGATATTATCGGAAAAAATAATAGAGGACTATACTTGGTTGCCTATGAAGGTTTTTCTGCCCGCGAACAAGCTATTGAAAAACTATCCGGTATTAAAAAAATGCAACCGGGCGCATGGATTTTTCATAAAAGGTAATCTCTCTTTTGATATTTTTTAAGTTATACGATATAACTTATCTGAAATCATTTTGAATAATACCAAATAATCTTTAATGTCTTCAAAGATATTTTTCTTTTGCTCTTCTTGCGTGTCTTTTAAGTGCTCTTTTTTTGCATCGATTAATTCTTGAATCAATATACGACGCAGATTAAATAAAATATCCATTACATGCCAACCGAGAGTGGCTTCTTTCGATTTTACTTCAATTTGCCTTTCTTCCCACTTAGCCAAAACATACTTTTCTTCTTCCATTAAAATATCGGATACCATACGGGCTGCATCTTCGGAAATTTCAGGAATTATCTGTGCTATATCAATGGTATCCCCATGCAAACTCATAGGTATAATTTTATTATAAATTTCGTTAAATAGCGGATTTGAAAATTCCAGTTCATCTTCTTGCAACTGTTTGTATATTTCTTCGGCAACTGTTGTTTCTCGTTCCACTTTATCAACTATAGGTTCCATATGATCTTCGGACAAATCCTTAATAATCCAATCTTCCACCAATACTTTTTTATTTCCGTATAACAACAATAATTTTATAATTTCACGTTCCAAAATCTCACGTCTTCCAACCGGTTTATTTTCCATGTTTTTGTCTACCGGTTTTAAAACTTGTTTTTTACGAGCAGCTTCCTTTTCGGCTTTACGAACATTGCCTGTTTTAACCAAAGCCAGTTCTTTAAACAAAACTTTTTCCGAGATATCCATTATTCTGGATACTTCTTTAATATAAATTTCTTGTTGAATGTTATTGGGAATTTTAGCTATACTTTCAACAATACTTTTAATCACTTGGGCTTTTTTTACCGGATCACCACTTGCTTGATTTTGCAACAGAGATGCTTTAAAGCTGATAAAATCTTGCACGTTTTCATTCAAATACAACAAGAGTTCTTCCGAAGATATTTTTTTGCTGAAACTATCGGGATCTTCTCCGTCAGGAAGCAACAAAACTTTTACATTCAAACCTTGCTCCAAAATCATATCAATACCTCTGAGGGCTGCACTTATACCCGCCCTATCACCATCAAAAATAACTAACACATTGAGTGTAAGTCTTTTAATAAGTTGTATCTGTTCTACCGTCAATGCAGTTCCCGATGAGGCCACTACATTTTTAATACCTGCCTGATGAAAAGCCATCACGTCGGTATAACCTTCTACCAAAATACATTGATTATCTTTGACTATTTGTTGTTTGGCCTGGTAAATACCGTATAAAACTTTACTTTTGTGATAAACTTCATTCTCAGGCGAATTGATATACTTAGCCGTTTTTTTATTGTTGTCTAAAATCCGTCCGCCAAAACCTAAAACTCTCCCACTTAAACTATGAATAGGGAACATAATCCGGCCTCTAAACCGATCGATTAATTTGGTATTACTTTCAATAGTTAAACCGGTTTTAATCAAAAATTCTTTTTTATAACCTTTTTTTAAGGCCGCTTGCGTTAAAGCATCGGGGTTATCGGGCGAAAAACCGGTTTCAAAAGTTTTTAAAGTTTCTTGTCTAAATCCACGTTCTTTAAAATAACTCAAACCAACAGATTGTCCAATTTCGGTTTCAAAAAGTTGTTGTTTAAACCAGTTTTTGGCAAACTCAAGCACCAAATACATACTTTCGCGCTCCGAACGTTTTTGTCGTTCCTCATCGGTTTGGTGGGTTTCTTCAATTTCTATATTATAGCGCTTGGCCAGCCAACGCAAGGCTTCCGGATAAGTCATGCGCTCGTGTTCCATTAAAAAACTGATGACATTACCTCCTTTACCCGAACTAAAATCCTTCCAAATCTGTTTAGAAGGCGAAACCATAAACGAAGGGGTTTTTTCGTCGTTAAAAGGGCTGTAACCTTTCAGGTTGCTACCGGCGCGTTTTAAGTTGACAAAATCGCCAATAACCTCCTCGACGCGGGCGGTATCAAAAATTTTTTCTATGGTTTCTTGTTTGATCATGGGCCTTTTTGGTCTCTTTTGAAAGATTTTATTATTTAATTTTTTATCATTCACAAATATACATTAAAAACTATTGTTTTAGAAACGGATGTAGAAAAAACCCAGGGCAAATGCATCATATATGTTTTAGTAGATTGGCAATAACAATGTTATTTCGCAATATCCCAAATAAAATTAGGGAAGTGTTTTAGCGTAGTTTGCGAAACTAAATCCCACCCTGAAGCCTGGACGAGAAATTGATCATTATTGCGATTTATCAAGACGCTTATCAATATCTCGATACTCCCGAAGCTTCAGGGTTCGCAAACTCACATCACTCGATATAACAAGCTAGTATGTTGATAAACAGGAAAATAAGAAAAATTTTATTTGAATAAATTGTAAGGCATTTGCTCTTTGAAAAAAACTCACTATGATTAGTTGCAAACTATACATAATAATTAGTCTTAAACATACATTTTCAAAATCCTAAAAATAAATTTTACAATTTTTTTGTTTGTTTAAAAAAAGTTTATATATTTGCACTGTTCTATTACACTATAACAGTATAAAAGATGAAAAAATGATTCATATTCAAAATTTACAATTTAGTTATAACAAGCAAACTTCATTATTTACCTCTTTGAGTTTTAAAAGTAATAAAGGAAGTATTGTAGGTTTATTAGGAAGGAACGGAGCCGGTAAATCAACATTATTAAAATTAATGGCCGGTTTACAACTGCCGGATTCCGGCATTGTTAAGGTTTGTGGTGATTTGCCATACAAACGCAATCCGAAATTTTTGCAGTCTGTGTATTTTGTTCCGGAAGTATTTTCGGTTCCACCGGTAAATATTCAAAATTATCTAAAAGCCGAAGCACCGCTATATCCTGATTTTGATTATCAAAAAATGGATTATATTTTAGATCAATTTGAATTGGACAAACAAAAAAAATTGACAAAAATGTCTTATGGACAACAAAAGAAATTTTTAATTGCTTTTGCATTGTCAACTAATAGTAAACTCTTATTACTTGACGAACCTACCAATGGTTTGGATATTCCATCCAAAGCTATTTTTAGAAAAATTTTAGCCGGTGAAGTTACTGATGAGCAATTGATTATTATATCAACACACCAAGTTAAAGATGTTGAAAATTTGATAGACAGAATTACTATAATTGAAAATGGATCTATAGTTTTTAACCATTCTATTTTTAATATTTTAAAAACTTTGGCTTTTTATACTGTTACTAGAACAGGAGATTCGCCTGTTTTTTACAAAGAAGAAGTGCCGGGTGGTTACCGGATATTGATATCTAATCAAGGAGAGGACACCCCTTTGGATATTGAGTTGTTATTTAAGGCGGTTATATCCGGTGTCCCTTTCAATATAGAACAATCCGAAAGTGATATGTTCTTAAACACGAAAGAAGAAGCATCATATTAGTAAGACTTCAATTTTCGTTTTATGCACACTTGCTTACCGATAAAAACAATTAATAAAAAAACAAAATTTATGAAAAAGTTATTTAATATTTCTCGTTTTATGAGATATGCCAATTATCAAAACCTGATACACGGCCGAATGTTGATTTTTACGATATTAGGCATGTGGGGGATGCTGATTTTATTTCTGATTTTTGTTTACATATCAAACAATAGTTTTTCTGCAAAAAATTGGACTACCATTTTTTTTATAACAGGTATGTTTGCAAGCATTATTTTTTCGGGTATGTCGTTCCCCGATTTTAGGAAAAAAGAAAGTAGTGTTAAATTTTTAATGTTGCCTGCGTCTGTTTTTGAAAAATTTTCATACGAATTAATTATACGAATAATTTTATTTCCTTTTGTCTATATAGTGCTGTATTATTTATCTGTCAAACTCCTTCTCTTGTTTTTCTCCGGCACTAAAGTAGAGGATATTCCCGTTTTATTTTTTTTAGACAAAGGAACAATGGGAACCCCGGTGTCTTTTTTGTATACTTTTTATTTTCTGTTGAGTGCCGTATTTTTTTCGGGTGCCGGTTTTATCCGCCGGTATCCGCTTTTAAAAACCGCCATTGCTACTACATTAGTTGTTTTTTTAATAATGGGCTATAATGTTTTAATGGATTATTTGGGAGTTGGAAGGAGTTTGTACAAGTTTATCAGTTATGCCAACCGTAATTTTTATTTGTTGTATTGGTTTTTTGTTTTTACAGGATTAACGGCTTTGGTTTATACCTATTATAAAATTAAAGAAAAAACGGAATAATTATGAAATTTAAAGATAGCAAAGGTATTTTTCAGCAAATAGCCGATACAATATGTGATAAAATTTTAT
>Ga0256843_1001001_pt1 | contig 22999 bp, 21 predicted proteins | sample AlvinellametaG_FD_191572 | JGI IMG/M metagenome (GOLD analysis project Ga0256843, IMG submission 191572) | Pompeii worm associated microbial communities from hydrothermal vent at the East Pacific Rise, Pacific Ocean - Alvinella | ecosystem: Host-associated > Annelida > Integument > Unclassified ... | reverse complement strand
TGCTGTTAATGCAACAGCTGACATCATTATCTTTTTCATTCTCTTCCTTCTTATATGTTTTAAGGCTGTAGCCTAAAATTTAAAATAAGCTTAATAAAATAAGCTAAACAAATTTCAAAAGGCCATACGAAAATTATACCACTTTTTGAGTTGATAAATTTGATATATATCAATTTTTTATCAATTTTATAGTGATATCATTGTGACGTTAATGGACACCTTAACAAAAGTTCAAAATTATAATATAGGAGAGAATATGTCACTTTCAAGAAGAGAATTTCTTAAAAGTTCAGCGGCAGCATCTGCAGCAGCGGCTATTGGTATGAGTGTACCAGCAGAGCTAGAGGCAAATGCAAATGCAGCTGAAAGTAATTGGAGATGGGATAAGGCAGCTTGTCGTTTCTGTGGTACTGGTTGTGGGATTATGCTTGCAACAACAGGTGATGGAAAAGATAGAAAAATTGTAGCGGTCAAGGGAGACCCGGCGGCTCCGGTTAATCGTGGTCTTAACTGTATTAAAGGTTACTTTAATGCGAAGATTATGTATGGATCAGACAGACTCACACAACCACTACTACGTGTAAATGATAAGGGTGAATTTGACAAGATGGGTAAATTTGCTCCAGTATCTTGGAAAAGAGCTTATGATGAGATGGAAAAACACATTCGTATAGCACTTAAGGAAAAAGGTCCTGAAGGTGTGGCTGTATTTGCATCTGGTCAATATACTATTATGGAAGGGTATGCTGCTCAGAAGATGATGAAGGGTGGATTCCGTTCTAATGCAATCGATCCAAATGCTCGTCACTGTATGGCTTCTGCGGTTGTTGGTTTTTATCAAACATTTGGTATAGATGAGCCTTCTGGTTGTTATGATGATATCGAGCTTACAGATACAATTGTAACTTGGGGTTCAAATATGGCAGAGATGCACCCGATTCTTTGGTCTCGTGTAACAGATAGAAAACTCTCTGATCCAGATCGTGTAAAAGTTGTAAATATTCAGACTTATACACACCGTACTTGTGATTTAGGTGACTTTAACATCATCTTTAGACCAAATACAGACCTTGCACTTTGGAACTATCTTGCTCGTGAGATTGTTTACAATCATCCTGAAGCAATTGACTGGGATTTTATTAAGAAAAACATTATTTTCGCAGCTGGTCCTGTAAATATCGGTTATGGTATGAGAAGAGCCGGTGAGAAGTCTTTTAAAGATGGTAAGTATGATGCATTAGAGATGGAAACATACAAAAAAGAGATGAGTAAACCTGTATCTGCATTAGAAGCTCCTGCTTTAGAACCTTATGGTTATAAAGAGGGTGATGTGATGAAAAATACTGCCGGTACTTTAAAACACTGGGAGATCTCTTTTGAAGAGTATAAAAAATCATTAGCTCCATATACATTAGACTATACTGCAAAACTTGTTAAAGGTGATCCAGATGAGTCATTAGAGAGTTTTAAAAAGAAACTTAAAGATTTAGCGGCTCTCTATATTGAAAAAGATAGAAAAGTTGTCTCTTTCTGGACTATGGGTATGAATCAACATACACGTGGTACTTGGGATAATACACTATCTTACAATGTTCACTTCTTACTTAACAAGCAAGCAAAACCAGGTTCTGGAGCGTTCTCTTTAACTGGTCAACCTTCAGCTTGTGGTACTGCTCGTGAAGTTGGTACTTTCTGTCACCGTCTGCCTGCAGATATGATGGTTAAAAACCCTAAACACAGAGCTATCACGGAAAAAGGTTGGAATATTCCAGCTGGTACACTAAACCCTGTTGGTAACCAACACATTATGAAAATCCACCGTGATATTGAAGATGGTGTTGTTAAGTTTGCATGGGTAAATGTTTGTAACCCTTACCAAGATTCAGCAAATGCTAAACACTGGGTAAAAGCTGCTCGTGAGATGGATAACTTCATCGTAACAAGTGATGGATATCCAGGAATTTCAGCAATGGTTTCTGACCTTATTTTACCATCAGCAATGATCTATGAAAAATGGGGTGCATATGGAAATGCAGAGCGTCGTTCACAACACTGGAGACAGCAAGTACTTCCAGTAGGTCAAGCGATGAGTGATACATGGCAGTGGGTTGAGCTTTCAAAACGCTTTACTGTAGATGATCTATGGGGTCCATATACTTTAAGAAATGGTAAAAAACTTCCTGATGTACGTCAAGAAGCGTATAAAATGGGTTATAAACCAGATACTACTATGTTTGAGATTCTCTATGCAAATGATAGAGCAAAATCATACAAAATCGATTTAGACTCTTTCCCACAAAAAGGGTATGATAACTCTGAGTGTCTTGGTGATGAGAGAAATGTAGTTGGAACTGATGGTAAAGTATTTAAAGGTTACGGCTTTATGATTCACCAATATCTCTGGGAAGAGTATGCTTCATTTGGTCGTGGTCACGGTCATGACTTGGCAGACTTTGTTACTTATCATAAAGTACGTGGACTTAAATGGCCAGTTGTAAATGGTAAAGAGACTGCATGGAGATTTAATGTTAAATTTGATCCATATGCTGCAAAACATGCTAAAGAGAATGGTAGAGGAAGTGAGTTTGCATTCTATGGTCCACTTGCTAAAGCATTACCATCTGGTAACTTAACTGGTGTTGTAGATAAAAACAAAAAACCATTGACAGATAAAGCAAAAATCTTTGCTCGTCCATACATGGATCCACCAGAAATGCCAGATGAAACTTATGATCTATGGTTATGTACAGGTCGTGTACTTGAACACTGGCACTCAGGAACTATGACTATGCGTGTACCTGAGCTCTATCGTGCAGTTCCAGAAGCATTAGTTTATATGAATCCAGAGACTGCTAAAGAGAGAGGTCTGAGAGATAATGACTTATGTTGGGTTGAGTCTCGTCGTGGACGTGTTAGAGCTCGTGTTGAGACACGTGGACGTAATAGACCACCAAAACCATTAGTATTTGTACCATGGTTCGATGAGCGTGTATTTATTAATAAAGTTACATTAGATGCAACATGTCCAATGTCAAAACAGACTGACTATAAAAAATGTGCTGTTAAAATCTATAAAGCGTAAGTAAAAAAAGATATATGGAAGTGTTATTTTGAGCGAATCAAAAGCAAAGAAAAAAGAGCCTATCAGCGATAGAAGAAAATTTATTTTAAATATGGCCAGAGGAGCTGGATATGCAGCGATTGGTGGTTTTGTATGGAGTGCCTACTTAGATGAGGCAAAAGCTTCGGCTTTAACACTCCGCCCACCTGGAGCAATCAAGGAGGAAGATTTCCTTCGTACATGTATTAAGTGTGGACTCTGTGTTGAGGCTTGTCCATACGATACATTGATGCTTGCAAAACCAGGTGATCATAAACCAATAGGAACACCCTATTTTGTTCCAAGAGATATACCTTGTTATATGTGTGAAGATATTCCATGTGTTCCGGTATGTCCAAGTGGAGCACTTGATGAGCAGAGTGTAACGACTGATGGTCATTTAGATATAAATATTGCTGATATGGGGCTTGCAGTTATTGATGAAAATAGCTGTATTGCTTTTTGGGGAATTCAATGTGATGCTTGCTATAGAGCTTGTCCGATTTTGGGTCAGGCGATTACTGTTGAGTACTCTAAAAATGAGAGAACAGGTAAACATGCATTCTTAAAACCGGTTGTTCATGCTGATGCATGTACCGGGTGTGGAATGTGTGAACAAGCTTGTGTTACAGAGAAACCGGCTATTTTTATACTACCTCGTGAGGTAGCTATGGGGAAAGCCGGCAGTCACTACATTAAAGGTTGGGATAAAAAGGATGAAGCACGTTTAAAAGATGCTCATGCTATTCATACAACAACAAATGTAAGTAAGAAAAAGGCTGTTGATAAGCTTAATGGCGGATTGGAAGGACTTCTTGATGACTAAGATATGGAATAGTTATAGATATCTCATCTTAAGAAGATTTACTCAAATAGGGATTTTGGTTCTTTTCTTTGGTGCGAATGCATGGGGATGGAAGATTTTAGAGGGTAATTTAAGTACCTCTAAAATCTTTGGAATTATTCCTATGAGTGATCCGTATGCTGTTATGCAGATGGTAGCGGCTGGAGCTGTAGTAGCTACAGACTTACTGCTTGGGGTGGCTGTTGTAACTCTCTTTTACTTTTTAATTGGGGGCCGTGCATTTTGTTCATGGGTCTGTCCAATTAATATGGTAACAGATAGTGCAAACTATTTACGAAGAGTATTTGACATAGACAGAGCACAACTACAAAAACAGCCAATTAGTAGAAATGCAAGATATTGGATTTTGGTAATTGGTCTGATTGTCTCTGTCTTTATGGGAATTGCAGCTTTTGAGTTTATATCACCAATCTCTATGCTACATCGTGGTATAGTTTTTGGTATAGGATTTGGCTGGGCTGCTGTTCTTATAATTTTTCTTTTTGATCTGTTTGTTTTAAAAAATGGATGGTGCGGACACTTATGTCCATTGGGTGGATTTTATTCACTTTTAGGAAAGTTTAGTTTTATTAGAGTTCATCATATAGAAGAGAATTGTACTCTTTGTATGAAGTGTAAAGTTGTTTGTCCTGAAAAACAGGTTTTACATATGATTGGTAAAGAGTCTCTACCTGTGCTATCTGGCGAGTGTACAAACTGTGCTAGATGTATAGAGGTGTGTGATGATGATGCTTTAAAGTTCTCGATTAGAGATTTGATTCAAAATAAGAAAATGGGAGAGTAAAATGAAAATTTTAACAAAAATAACGATAGGTTTAGCTACGGCAAGCTTGTTGCTAGTAGGATGTAATGGTTCTAATGAGCAAACAGCAGCTGATAGTCAAGCACATGTGAAGCCTATAATTGATGAGAGTCAATTAGGTTATAGAGGTACAACTGACCTCTTACAAGAAGATGTCGTCCCACCTGCAGTAGCGTATGGTTCAGCTGCACCGGGTACATCGAAAAAAATTCCAAGAGCATTCCAAGATGCTCCACCAATGATTCCACATGATACTGAGGGTATGTTGCCGATTACAAAAGATAACAACCAGTGTATTCAGTGTCACATGCCAGAAGTTGCAGCATCTATGGGTGCTACACCAATTCCGGTTTCTCACTTTACAAACTTTAGACCAAAAACTAAAGTTAAAGGTGATAAAATTCTTAAAAATGGTAAAGCAGTTAAGAATACTTCATCTGAGAAGTTAGCAAATGTATCTATTCAAAAAGAGGATAAGCTCTATGCTGGTAGATATAACTGTTCTCAATGTCACGCTCCACAAGCAACAAATATGTTAGTGGATCAAAATGAGTTTAAACCAACTTATACTTCAAAAGATGGTGCTCATAAATCATCTTGGGACGAGTCTAAGTGGTTAAAAGATATCGATACTACTAAGTAGTTCGATGGAGAGAAGAGAGCTTTTTAGCTTTCTCTCCTCCTCTGTTAAACCAAAACAGAGAGACGAAGAGAAAGAGATAATAGTAAGACCACCCTATTTTAAAGACGGTGATGCTTTTGACACAGAGTGTCAAGATTGTGATGGTGTATGTGCCTCTCTATGTCAAGAGCAAATCATAATAATTGGTGAAGATAAAACTCCAAGGTTGGATTTTAGTACTCGAGGATGTACCTACTGTGATGAGTGTGCGATAGGGTGCCCAAAGGATGTGTTGAGTCTTGAAGATAAGCAAAAAATTGCTGTTGAAGTCTATATAGATGAGGCAAGTTGTTTAAGTTGGAGTGGGGTGATGTGTTTTTCATGCAAAGATCCTTGTTTGGAAGATGCTATTGATTTTAAGGCGATGTTTATGCCTGCCGTTAATGATAAGTGTACTTCTTGTGGATTTTGTATAGGTAGATGCCCTGCTGATTCTATTAAATTAAAGGTTAATGAGTGAAAAAATTATTACTACTTTTGTTGGTTGTTACATCTCTATTTGCACAGAAGATGCAAAAACCGGACTATATTTTTAAAACAGCTGATTTGGTAACTGATGTTATTACAAGTAATATGCTTTTATATGCTGCAAATGATGCCGGAAGTGTTGATGTCTTTGATATCAAGAGTAAAAAAAGACTCAAACATATTGAGCTTTCAAAAATAAAGGATTTTATGGGTGATGAGATTGACTCAAAAATCTTCTCTATCGATATCTTAGATAATGAGCTCTTAATCCTCTCTCAAGATAGTGGTGGATACTCAAGAGTTGAAATATATAGAGATGAGAAGCTTGAGAGTGTTATATCAAAAGATGAGAGACTCAATATAATAAAGGCAAAGTATATAGATAGTGAAACTATTCTTCTAGCACTAATCAGTAATGATATTATCTCATATAATATAAAGAGTAAGAAGATGAACTGGAGTATTCAAGCCTCAATGTCTAAGTTTTCAAACTTTGCACTCAATCATAATAAAAGCAGGGTGGCAATTGCAGATGAGAGTGGGGATGTTCATATTATCTCTACAAAAGATGGAAAAATTGTAGATACACTCAAAGGTGAGAATGTAGATAATATTTTTGCTGTAGACTTCTCTCATAATGTCGTTATAACAGGTGGACAAGATAGAAGAGTAGGTGTTTATCATATAGGATCTTCAAATGCATACCATAAAACCTCTAACTTTTTTGTCTATGGAGTGGGACTGAGTCCAAGTGGTAAAATCGCAGCTTACAGCTGTGATATGGATAACAATATAGAGCTCTTTAACAGTGACAATGGAGAGAGTATTGGTAAATTTAGTGGTAATAAAAAAGTTGTCAATAGTATTTACTTTTTAGATGAGAAGAGCTTTTTTGTCAACAGTGCAGATAAAGAAGTGAGATTCTTTAAACTAAAATAGGAGTAGGTTATGGAGTTTAATGAGAGTGAGTTTTTAATAGAAACTGAAGTTCCAGAAGATGAACTAATTATCTCAAGAACAGATTTAGATGGCATAATCACCTATGCTAATCATACTTTTTGTGAAATTAGTGGCTATGAAGAGAGTGAACTCATAGGTAAACCTCACTCTATTGTACGTCACCCTGATATGCCTAGTGCTGCTTTTGCTGATTTATGGCAGACAATTAAGGATAAGAAACAGTGGAGTGGAGTTGTAAAAAACCTTCGTAAAGATAAGGGATACTACTGGGTGAAAGCTATAGTTTCTGGGGTTTACAAAAATGGTGAGTTAGTTGAGTATAAATCGCTAAGAACACCAATTTCTTATGAAGAAAAGCTACAACATCAGAGATTATATGATAAAATGAGAAGTGATAATAACGAAAGAATAAGAAAAGTAATCTACGAATAAAAAAGGAAAAATATAATGAATATATCAAGTATAGTTGTCCAGACACTGCCAAAGTATCTGGACAAGGTTGTAGAAGATTTAAAAAACTGTGAAGTGTGTGATTATCATCTCCATGATGAAAAGGGTCGTGTAATTATCACTATTGAGGGTAAAGATGTAAGTGAAGAGCTTGAGAAGCTTCGTGTAATTGAAGCGATTCCTCATGTAATTGCTGCAGATATGCAGATGGCTTACTCAGAGGATGAATTAGATGCAAATATGAAAGTTATCAACTCTTCAGATGCTGTACCTAAAATCCTTAATGAGGAAGATGTTGAGTTAGAGCGAGTAACATACCATGGTGACTTAAAGAAAAAAGATAGTGAGCTTATCGACTTTGCTAAGAGTTTAAGTGATCCTCAAAGGGCAGAGTAATGGCAGTTATTTTTACATCGACAATTAAACTTGATGAAAATGATAAGTGGTTTATTGAACTTCGTGACATGACAGACTCTGGTGAAGAGCCTCGTGTTGAGATCTGTTTTGATTTAGATGAGTATGAGACAAAGATAGAGGAGATGGGTGCTGATTATGGTGGTCATATCGATGAGGTGAAGTGGCAAAAAGATGACAATGTCCCACCACATGTACTAGATGAGATTCGTTTGAAAATGGCGGAACAGCGTGCTAAAATAGAAGAGGAACTTGGTGAACCGATAACTCCGGTTGCCGAGAAGAAAGAGGAGGAGTAGCCTTTTAGGCTCTACCTCTTTTTGTTTTTATATATCTGCTATTTGAGTAGCAGATATATAAGAATGAAGTTTATAAAAGTCATAATCATAAAAGCACGTTTATAAAATATATGAGGTGACTTCTCAATAAGAGGAGCATCTTTTACAAAGTATGGTTTAACCTTCTCTGGATGTGTAAGCTCATAGCTCATCTCTGAGTAGTGAGAGTATCTCTGCTCCTTATCACGAGCAATCGCACGCAGTATTACACTGTCGAGCCAGTCAGGAATATTTTTATTGTAGTGACTTGGTGCTTTGGCCTCTTTAAAGGTTGGTGTCTGAAAAGGCTCTATCTCTCCGTAAGGGTATTTTCCTGTAAGAGCGAGATAGAGAGTGACTCCTATAGCAAAAACTTCAGTAGTCTCACTGATGGACTCTCCTACAAATCTCTCTGGAGCCAAAAAGCTAGGAGTACCTGCTTTTGTATCTGTTGAGAATATCTCTGTAATACTTCCAAAATCTATAATCTTAAACTCTAAGTTCTCATCATCATCTTTTGCAATCATAATATTTGGTGGTTTGATATCACCATGAACCAAATCATATTTGAGTAAGAATTGAGACATCTTTAAAAGGGTAGAGGCTAATGCTACACTATCATCGATTGTGAGCTGTTTATGAGTGAGATAGTTATCTAGATCTTCACCTTTAAAAAGCTGCATTACATAGTAACGTTTTGTACGAGTCTTGGGAATAACAGCTTTTGGGAAGAAGTCGGCTTTGAGACGTTTTGCATTCCATGCCTCTTTTACAAAGAGATCAAGAACACTTTCATCATCTATCGCTTCAACAGGAGCAAACTTGAGTACGTAATCTTTTGTCTTTTTATGTACAAGCCATGTCCTCTCATTTTGAATAAGTGGTTTAATGAGTTCATAGCCATCAATTACCTCACCTTTTTTAAGAGCCTCTGGAATTTCCAGTTTTTGACGTCTAAGTGTTGAGTATTCATCTGCTTTAAGTACTTCAACAACCACTGCCGTTGTGTCATCTGGAAGGTTGTCCTCCTCTTTCTTTGATGCTTTTTTTACTAAAGTATGCGCATTTCCAAGAGGGAGTATCTCAGTGAGACTCTCTTCATCTAAAACATTGTAGAGCCCATCGCTACAGAGAAGAATTTTGTCATCTTTTTCGATGATGTTTTCAAAATAAAAAGGTTCTACCTCTTTATCAATTCCTATAGCTTGTGTGAGAACATTCTCATACCCCTCTTCATCCATAGCATGATCATAGGAGAGTTGATTGAGCTTGTTATCCCTAAAGAGATAGACACGGGAGTCTCCAACGTTAGCGCCATAGAGACGATTTCCTTGAATTACTATCATAGCAAGAGTAGTAACGAGTTCACTTGATTCATAATTAATGAGAGACTCTTGATAAAGAATGGAGTTGATTGATTCGATAAAGGATTTGATAGATTTTTCAATACTCCAAGATTTTGGACGTATTTTGAAGTTATTCATAAGATGTTGTGTAGTTCTTTTTGCAGCAGCAGCACCCTCTTGAGCACTTCCTACTCCATCACAAACAATGGCGATAGTTAAGTCACCTATTGTTTTAACATCGTAAAAGTCATCTCCGGTGAGCTCTTTACCTTTTGCTAAAGAGAAACCGGAGAATTTAATATTTCCTGATGCCATGACTAGATTCTACCACCAGCAGCAACTCCCCATGTAGTTCTCCAACGAGTTTTGACAAGTGAGATTCCTGCGATTGCTACTAGAACTATTCCTGCAAATATCATAAAACCAGCACTATAACCATCAAATGCCTCTTTAGACCAACCAAGAGTTTGAACGAGAACTGTACCACCAATACCACCGGCAGCACCGATAAGTCCTGTCATAATACCGATATCTTTACCAAATCTTTGAGGTACAAGTTGAAATACTGCACCATTTGCCATACCAAGGGATGCCATAATTAAAAACAGTACCGCAATAGCTACCCAAAATGGAAGTGCAACAAAAGCATTAATAGCTGCGAGAACTGCTACAACACCGAAGAAGATATAGAGTGATTTTACACCACCCATCTTATCTGCTAATCCACCACCGACAGGACGCAATATCGCACCTGCAAAGATAGTAAGTGCTCCAAAGTAACCAGCAATTACTTTTACATTTGGCTCATTAAATACATCCATACCAAAAGTATTCATATCTGCTTGGTATGTGTTCATAAGGTAAACTTTCATATAGTTGGCAAAACCAACAAAGCCTCCAAAACTAACAGCATAGAAAAGTCCAAACCACCATGTGTCTTTATCACGAAGGAGTTTTAGATAATCTTTTACTTTTTTAGGACGTGGTTTGTAGATCTCTTTAGGAGCATCTTTTGCTAAAAAGAGATACATTGCAAATATAAGCGTTGATAAAACACCACCAACTAAAAATACTGCCTGCCATCCCCAAAGCTCTGCGATTTTTGGAGCAAATAAAAAGTCAACAACAACACCAATATTCCCAGCTCCAGCAATTCCAAGAACAACACCTTGGAGTTTTGGCGGATACCACTGACCAGCCTGTGGAAGGGCTACTGCAAAAGATGCCCCTGCAAAACCAAGACCAAGGGCTACAACTAAGAGTTCATTATATGTAATGTTTTCACCTCTGAAAAATGCATAAAAAAGTACTGAAATAACGATAGATTGAGCAGCAAGTGCTGTCTTTTTTGGACCGAACTTGTCAACTCCAAAACCGAGAACTATACGAAGAAGCGCTCCTGCTAAAATAGGGATAGATAAAAGTGTCGCTTTTTGTGAGGGAGACATCATAAATCCACTTGCTGCGTGTAGTGATTCTGCTATCTCTGTAGAGAGTGGTCCAAGCATTGTCCAAACCATAAAACTGAAATCAAAATATAAAAATGCTGCAAAGAGTGTCTTTGCATCACCTTGACCTTTAAGTGCGCCAAATCCTGCCATAAAAATATCTCCTAGTTAATTGATGGAAGAATTATAATATAAATGATAAGTAAAAGTTGATTATTTATGATTAAAAAATAACCAATTCGAAATTATTGAATGGTTATTTTTTATACAATATATAGTTTATTTTTGAATATTTATTGATATATATCAAGATTATTTTTTGTTCTTTTTAATAAAATTTTGCAAAACTTGAAGGAGAAAAAATGATATTTACAAACTCAGCCGAATTACTTGCATTTCACTGGGTCGCATACTCTATCTATGCCGCAATGATTATATCTGTTGTTGCATGGTTTGGGTATAACCTCACTCGTAAAGATGCAAAATCGGTATTTCGTATACCGTTTTATTGGTATATGGCATTCTTAGTTGCAGGTGGTGTTGGACACCATATATTTACATACAATACGATTCCATGGGTATCTCAAGATATAGACAGACATAATATTAAGCCTGATGCTACCTATGATATAGAAGTTAAGAATCATAAGTGGAAACTGCCTACAAATCAGATAGTGATCCAGTGTGAGGATAAGGTTCTTTTTAATGTAAAGAGTCATGATCTAACATATGGATTTGGACTTTTTCGCCAAGATGGTTCAATGGTAATGCAGATGCAGGTTAATCCTGGGTCTCCAAATGATATTCTCTGGACATTTAATCATAATGGTGTTTTCAATATGACTTCTACAGAGTACTCTGGTCCGCATCAGTATAGTGAAGATGGAGAGGATTTAATGGAAGTGAAGAACTTTGTGAAAGTAGTAGGCTGTAAAGAGGGAGGAATGAAAAAATGAGTTTTACAAAAAACCTTATAGAAGGTACAAATTTTGACCATAAAAGTCTTAATGCTTTACAAAAAGTGACGCTTCGAGCAGTTGTAATGAGCTTTTTGTTTTATGGACTTGTTGCTTTAGAAGGTATGATAATGAGGATGGTTGAGGTCGGACGTATTCCTGGTAATCCTGTTCCGGAGCAATTTTTTCATCCTGATCATTTCTTCTCAATTATGACAGTACACCCGATAGTTGGAATCTTTGGTTCGACATATCAGCTTGTGTTCGGTGCTTTTTTATTTTTGGTGCCATATCTAACAAAAAAACCACTCTATAGTGTCAAACTTGCAAATTGGACATGGTTGCTTATTACACTAGGAACTGCTCTTGCCTGGATAGCAGCATTTGTATGGCAGTATGCACCACTGTATACACTTTACTGGCCGCTTCCGGCAGATACTTCTCAGTTTAGTGCCATAGGTGGGGTTGTATTTATCATTGGTATAGCACTTATTATGTTTGGAACATTTGGTTTCATCTATAATATCTATGCAACGATATTCGCTCGTGTAGGAGTTCATAAAGATAAGACAATGAAAGAGCTGCTAATTTCTGGTTTTGGTATTGATGGACTTTTAAACCTTATGAATAAACTTCAAGGAAAACCGCCTTATACAAAAGAGCCTGCACTTGCACTTCCTGTTGTAGCAATCTTTCGTGGTACAGTTGATACATTCTTGGATGCTGTGGTTATTTTGGGTGCTGGTATCTTGGTGCTTGTCTTTTTACTTGCAGATCTCAGTGGAGCTTCATGGGATGTCTCAGCTATTGATGCACTGCTTTATAAAAACTTCTTTTGGTGGGGACTAGACCTTGTTGCTGATGGACTTGTACTTATTTATGTTGCTGGTTCATGGTATCTTTTAGCTACACTCATTACTGGGCAAAAGCTCTTTATGGAAAATGTTGCACGTGCGGCACTAATGCTTGAACTTCTTGTTTCATGGATGGTTTGGTCTCACCACTTACTTGGTGATCAAGGACAGCCTGAAATGATGAAACTGATCTCCGGTGAGATGGTAACAGCATTTGAGCTTCTTACGCAGGGGCTTGCACTTTTCATTACGCTTGTAACTCTCTGGAAGGCACGTCCACTGAAAATGACAATGGAGCTAAAGTATCTTCTTGGTGGACTCGTTGGGTTTGGTCTTGCCGTTCCAGCTGCTATCATTCAAGCAGATATGGGAATGAACAGAGTATTACACAATACACAGTGGATTATTGGAGCGCATGTACATATTGCACTGATAGTTGGGCTTTATATGACACTCTATTCTGCCGTATATGTACTTTGGCCTCTTGTGACAAATAACACAAAACTTTACTCACATAAACTCTCAAATACACACTACTGGTTACACCTCATAGGTGGTATTGGAATGGGTGCATTTATGGGGATGGCTGGCCTTGATGGAATGCTACGTCGTCACCTTTATGTTGATGGACAATTTAATCCTGATATGATATTTGCAGCTATTTGTGGAAGTATGCTACTTATTGCATGGTTTGTATTTTTATATAACATTATTATGAGTGTTGGTATTAAAGGATTAATAGGCATCTTTTTACCGGCAGAAGATAAAACTGCTTCTTATGGTATAGAAGAGGAGAACAAATAAGCACTTTATTCTACATTACTAAAATGAGAAAAATAGAGTCTGGAGTTTTCCAGACTCAAACAAGGAAGTAAAAGTTGATAAATTTACAACGAGTAGTAAAAGAGATAAAAACAGTAGGTCTTTATGATTTAGTTTTACAAGATGTACAGCGATTTTGGAAAAAAAATCGTGTTAATGAAAATGAAATACATGAAGCTATACAAAAGAACCCTGAAATTTTACATGATTATATGCAGACCAATGTTGAGTATAATTTGAGTAATATACATATTAGAGAGATCAAAGCAGACGATTTAAAAGATGAGTGCAAACAAACAGCACAAAAAGTGAATGAAAATTTAAAGCTTTTACGTGAGCTTGAAAAGTATACACTTGATTTTGAACAGAGTGCAACACTTGTTATCATCTTTTCAATTGAGTTTTTTGTTCTCTTTTCTGTACAGTATTTTATTGTTCTTCTTAATCTTAAAGATTGGCAGTGGTGGATATATACTCTTTTTGCATCATCTGTAGCTGTAGCATATTGGTATGGAAAAAAACAGAGTAGACTCTATGAAGCTAATAAAAAAATATATGATAAGACTTACTCACAAACAAAAGAGATGCTAGATGATTTAGAAAATCTTGGATGCATTAGAAAAGATGATTTAATGATAGAAGAGTGTGATGAACATGTTTAGGAAAATAAGGCTAACATATACTTGGAATAAAGAGACGTTTTTAAATGCGAGTAGGGCTATTTATGATTTTAATATGAAACACTCTCCAAAGAGATTTGTTGGGTGGATTTTTATAGCACTAACACAGTTTGGTGTTGTTGGGGCACTCAAAAAAGATGTTTATGGATTATTGATTATTTCAACTTTACTTGTAATTTACTGGTACGCTTTACGTTGGCCACTGCGTAGAAGTATGCTACTTAGTAGATTTATGAATTCTGATATAAAAGATCATATATTCACTATAGAGATAGATGAGAGAGGCTTGAAAATTGATGAAAATTTTATAGAGTGGGGAGAGATTTTAGAACTCATCTCTTTATGCGATGGCTATCTGCTATATAAAGGAGACTCTTTTCTATTTTTTCCAAAAAGTGCATTTAAATCTACAGAAGATAGAGAAAATTTTATTGTATTAGTCAAGAAAAAAGAGATATTTTATAAAAAGGAGTGTTGATGGCATATCTGTTTATGGGCATAATAGTTTTATTCTTAGTTGGTATTATAGTAGTTGGAATAACAATGGATAAAGAAGATTTAGATAACTAGTAGTGATGAAATGATTAATAAATAGACATTTATTGAAAATTATAATGGTTAAATTTTAAACATTTAAAAAATATTAATGGACTCTTATTGCTGTATAATTGCATATATTAAATAATTATCGAGGCAATAGAATATGCAGACACCATTAGAGAGTTTTATAGACCACAAAGCAGATACAGGGATGCAGTGTGGTTCTTACTCCATAGATATCCCACCGCTTAAAGAGGGTGAGCAGTATCGTTTTCACTTTGATGCAGTTGCTTGTGTGGGGTGTCGTTGTTGTGAAGTTGCATGTAACGAACAAAATAATAATCCGGCAGATATTAAGTGGCGTCGTGTTGGTGAGATAGAGGGTGGAGAGTTTCCAGCTTTTACACAGCTTTTAAACTCTATGAGCTGTAACCACTGTATAGACCCTGAGTGTATGAAGGGGTGTCCGACAAACTCCTACATAAAGCTTGATAACGGAATTGTTTTTCATGATGATGATGTCTGTATCGGGTGTCAATACTGTACATGGAACTGTCCATATCAGGTTCCTGTTTTTCATGAAGAGAGAAATATTGTAACAAAATGTCATATGTGCCATGAACGCCTTGATGAGGGGCAATCACCTGCTTGTGTTCAGGCTTGTCCTGCTGGTGCTATCGAGATTGAGGTAGTAAATGTTGAGGAGTGGCTCAATCGTGACATCGATGAGCAGGCAAATATGCCGTTTTTACCAGATGCTCGCATTACAAACTCTACAACACGCTACACTCTGCCTGAGAATATGCCTGAGAATATGAAAGAGATGGATGAACACATCTTAAAACCGGCTCATAAAGAGATACCGCTTGTCTTTATGACAGTTCTTACGCAGATATCTTTAGGTGGTTTTTTAGCGCTATTTTTAGGTGATGTGATGAGTCTCTTTGGATTTGAGAGTACAAACTGGATAATGGCTCTGCTTGTAATGCTGCCTGCTGCTATAGGCTTGCCACTCTCAGCACTACACTTGGGTCGCCCATTTTTAGCCATGAGTGCAATGAAAAACATCAAAACATCTTGGCTCTCACGTGAAGCACTTGCTCTTGGAATCTTTACAGGGTTAATGTCTGCAGTTGTTGCAATGTACTTTTTTGATATGCCGCATATTTTACGTCTGCTTGTTGAAGCTGTAACATTAGCGATAGGAGTTTACGGTATCTATGCACAGAGTATGATCTATCGTATAAAAGCGCGTCCATCATGGAACAGAGTAACAACAAATTATAAGTTCTTCGGAGTTGCATACATTGGAGCATTTTTAGTGGCATTTATCAGTAGCATATCGAGTATACATGAGGCGATTATTCCATTGACAACATTAGGGATGTTGGGTGCTCTTGCACAGCTTTTCTTCTCTTATGAAGATATCCGTACACTCGATGCAAAAGAGAATGAGTACCAGCTCCAACGTACAAAAAGACTCTTAAATGAGAACTTTGCCAATGTGAAAAAGCTTCGCTTTATTACACTTTTAGTTGGTGGGGTACTCTTACCACTTTTAGCGCTTGTTTTTGTAAGTGGTGCATCTATGATGATGGCATCGGTTATTTTAGGACTTGCAATGCTCATTAGTTTTGTAAGTGAGATTAGTGATAGATTTCTCTTCTATACAACAGTTGTTCCACTTGGAATGGCTGGTGGTTTCTTTGTAGGTAAGCAGCGCTAGAGTCACTAAAAGAGTAGGCCTTAGAGTTTACTCTTTTTAGAGATAAGTGCTTTAACCAGTGCATTTTTAATGGAGTTATATGCCTCCTCATTCTGTTTTAGCATTTTTTTCTCACGCTGTAGTTTTCTTGTAATAGTATCAAGCTCTTTTTGTAGAGTAATATACTCAGAGAGAACACTCTGTTTTATTACGCGCTTTTGTGTATCTTCTTTTTTTCTCTCTAGCTCTTTTAACTTTTTTTGCTCTTGTTTGAGATCATCTCGAAGAAACTTCTTCTTCTCCTGATCTTTAGTAAAGTCAATTTTATCACTTAAAATATTGATAACACGGGTTACATGATCTATCTCTATATCGATACCTGCTCTTTCTGTAATAAGAAGCTCATTGTATTTTATAGGAGAGATACCATTTACATGGTATTTTTCTACCCGCTGTTTATACTTCTCATGCTCTTTCTTAAGTGTTTGGATAGTATTTTTTGCTTTTGTATAGATCTTAACAATACTGAGCATTGATGGAACTGTCCAGCGAAGCCCATTTTGTGCTTCTATATGAGGGATTTTATATTTAATCCCTTTAATTACGAGAATATCCTGTGAATAGTAGTTTAAGAACTCTACCATATATGGATTAGAGGTAGCAATCTCATCTAAGATAAGTTCAGAGATAATCCCAAAGACCTCTTTAAAGTGAAGTCTGAAGATATAACCGGCAAATCCTAAGAAAAATCCATCCTCTTCATCATATATCTTTGTCAGCTTGTTAAAGGTAATGGCGTGAATGTAAGAGAAAATATTCTTCTCAAACTCTTCATTTGATATCTTTTTTGCAATAAGGTATTGGTGAACAAACTCATAAGCCACTTCCTGGAAAAAGTTTTTATTCTCATCCTCTGTAAAGAACTCATTGTAAAAGGATTCTAGCTCCTCCTCTTTTATACCGTTATATCTACTCTTTACAGTACCTTTGTCTTTCTCTTCTACCTTTTTTTTGACTGTTTCATCAATAATTTTTATAAAAATATGACCATTCTTACTAATAACTACAGCATTTTCATGAAGTTCAAATGCCTCTCTTATATAGGCTTTTAGTAAATCTTTTAAAGAGTACTTCTCTAAAGAGGGGTGTTGTTTTAAAAAAGTTGCAATACGCTGTACTAAAGCACTCTTAATTAAGATTTGGTTCTCTTTTCCCTTATAGTCGTAGAGAATTTCCTCTTGGTTTTTCTCTACGATTTCTATAAAAGCATCTAATGTTTCATTATCTATTTTTATTTTTTTATGCATTTTGTAATTTTACCGAAAAAATTTAAAAGTATGAGTAAAGAACTGCTTCAATTGCCTAATTATTATACTCTTTCCTTAAAAGTGAGCCCCTCTTTTATGATATTATTAAGCAATAGATTTGAAGTGAGCAGTTATATGATTGGTAAAATAAAAGATTTTTTAGGTTTTGATATAAAAGAGGAGAAGTTTAAACTCTCTAGTGATGAGATATTTGGAAAAATTGCAGATGAGAGAAGACCCGATAAATGGGTCTTCTCTACTTGTGGATACTGTGGAGTAGGGTGTGGGCTCTACATCGGCGTAAAAGATGGTAAAGCCGTCTATACAAAAGGGAATCCAAAACATTTTGTAAATCAGGGAACACTCTGTCCAAAAGGGCTCTCTGAACATCAGATGATAAACTCACCACATAGAGTTGCTGCACCACTTATAAGAAAAAATGGCGAGTTTGAAGCAGTCTCATGGGATGAAGCCTTTACAAAAGTGAGCTCTGAGTTCAAGCGTATTCAAAAAGAGCATGGAAACAAGGCTGTAGCCGTTATCGGAACAGGACAGTTTCTCACTGAAGAGTTCTATACACTTGGAAAGTTCGTACAACTTGGTCTTCAAACGAATAACTATGATGGAAATACAACGCTCTGTATGGCTTCGGCAGTAATGGGTTACAAACAGTCACTTGGAAGTGATGGTGCAACAAGCTCGTATGAAGATTTTGAAAAAGCGGATACTATCTTTTTAATTGGTGCAAACATTGCAGACAATCACCCAATTCTTACGCTTCATATCAACAAAAATAAGCGCCAGAAGAAAAAGGTCATTGTAATTGACCCTAGAGCTTCAAAAACTTCTCAGATGGCAGATCTTTATGTGCCAATAAAGCCGCGTACCGATTTAGCTCTCTTTAATGGACTCGCTTACATCATACTCGAACAGGGATGGGAGAATGAGGGCTATATAAAAGCCAATACAAACGGCATTAAAGAGCTCCGTAAACACCTCCAAGACTATCCACCGCAAGAGGTGGCAAACATTACAGGCATCGATGTTAAAACTCTTTATGAACTTGCTCGTGAGTTTGTCTCTCAAGAGAGAGTATTAAGTGCATGGACGATGGGAGTGAACCAGTCATTTATGGGAACAGATACGGTTAGCTCTATCATCAATCTACATCTCTTAACAGGACACATTGGTCGTGAGGGTGCAGGGCCTTTTAGTATTACGGGTCAGTGTAACGCAATGGGTACACGTGAGACAGGTTTTACTTCGAGTCTACCGGGGTATAGAAACTTTGGAGATGAGAAGGCTCTAAAAGAGTATGCGAGTATTGTTAATGTACCCCAGGAGATCATCCCGCGTGAGCGTGGGTATAAATATGCTGAGATTATCGATGCGATAGACCGAGGAGAGATAAAAGCACTCTGGATTACAGCTACAAACCCGCTAGTAAGCTTTGTAAACCAAGATAAGCTCCGTAAGACTTTGGCAAAACTTGATCTTTTAGTGGTACAAGATGCCTTTATGAGTGATACGGCTGAGATAGCAGATGTTGTATTTGCAGCTGCAACGTGGGGTGAGAAAGAAGGAGTCTATACAAACTCTGAGCGTCGTTGTAACAAGGCAAACAAAGCAGTAGAACCATTTGGTGAGAGCAAGAGTGATTTTGACATCATCATAGAGTTTTCAAAATATTTTGAGGGTGTTAATGAGATGCTCTTTAATGGCTGGAGTGAGCCGCGTGATGCTTTTGAAGAGTGGAGAAGAGTGAGTAAGGGACAGTTGTGTGATTACTCAGGTATGAGTTATGAGCTCATTGAGGAGTTAGGCGGAATTCAGTGGCCTTGTAATGAGCAGTTTCCAAAAGGTTCTAAGCGTCTCTACACCGAAGATATACCATTTAGAACGCCAGATAAAAAGGCAAATCTGCTCTGTTTGGAGTGGCACCCGATGGCAGAACCGGTAAGCCCTGAGTTTCCAGTTATCTTAAATACCGGACGTACAGTTGAGCAGTGGCATACACGTACAAAAACGCGTGCTATTGACATACTTGACAATCTTGCACCTGAAGCATGGGTGGATATCTCTCCTAATGATGCGAAAAAACTCAAAGTAAAATCGGGTGACAGAATGAGTCTAAGCTCTCCTAGAGGTCGAGTTGATGATGTAGTTGTGCGTGTAACTGGAAGTGTAAGACCAGGAACTGTCTTTGTACCATTTCACTTTAACGAACAGCTAGTAAATACTCTGACAAATGAGAGCTTCTGTCCAAAATCAGGTGAGCCAAACTTCAAGCAGACTGCCATCCAACTCCATTCAACTGAAGTTCCAGAGGGAATTGTATTAGAAGAGCAAGAGGTAAGTGGAGCAATTTCGCATCATAAAGTTGTATATGAGGGTGTAGCACATAAGATGAAAGAGAAGGAGTCTTTAGCTACTTAGTTTTATATATTTGATTTTTGCCTAAAAACTAAGCAGAAAATGAATAGAAACTGCCTAAAAATAGATTATAATTCTGTCAATATATAAAACGGAGTTATAATCAACTATGGAAATCTTACAGCAGGCCTATGAAGCAAGAAGTAAAAAACTAAATAAAATTGAAAAAGTAAAAGCACTCAAATCTCCAAAAGAGGCATATGAAAAGTTAGAAGAGTATGCCAAGAGTGGTTATGCTTCCATTCCTGATGAGGATAAATCTTACTTTTTAAAATGTTTTGGAATTTACGACAGACCTGCTACTCCTGAGCGTTTTATGTTAAAACTCCGTATTCCCGGTGGCTACATGAGTGCTGCACAGGCAAAAGTGATAGGTGAGTGTGCCAAAGAGTTTGGGCAGGATTATATTGACCTGACTACACGCGCACAGTGTGAACTTCGTTATCTTCGCATTGAAGATCTGCCTACTATTATTAAACGACTTGAAGCTGTTGGTATTGATGCTTACCAGACTGGTGTTGATAATATCCGTGGAATTATGGCAGACCCTTTTGATGATCGTGCATTTGATAATGTACTCCCTTCACACCACATACTTCTTAAGATGCAAGAGATTTTTTTACATAACCATGAGTGGATATCTGCACTGCCAAGAAAATTCAATACGGCAATTACTGGAAATATCTCAAACCGTTGTAATGTCTTTTGTCATGATGCCTCTTTTGTATTGGCTCAAAAAGAGGGTGTTTATGGTTATAATATGTACCTGGGCGGAAAAGTTGGTGTAGTTGGTAAGAGTGCAGATATCTTTTTAAAAAATGAAGCAGAAGTTCTTGCTGCATTTAGCTCTATCATAGATATCTTTAAACGTTATGGATTTCGTGACAATCGTAATAAGAACAGACTGCACTTCTTAATAGAAGCAGTAGGTATAAAAGAGATATCTGCAGCCATAAGAGAGAATGCAGGCATAGATTTTGCCACTGCAGGTGAGACAATGACGAAGATGGACTACTATGAGCCTGATCAGGGAAAAGTTCAACTTCGTGATGGAAGTTTTGGGGTTCATGTGGTAGTTCCTTCTGGAATTTTTAAGGGGTCATCTATGGCTGAAGCTGCACGTTTGGCTGATGTTTATGGTGATGGTGAAATCCGCTTAGATATGGAGCAGAGTCTCTACATTATGGGTGTGAAAGATGTTGATGGGCTTTTAAGTGAATCTTACTTTAGTGAATATAAGAGTTTAAATACGCCATATTTTAACCATCTTATTGCCTGTGCAGGGACTGAACACTGTCCATTTGGTGTCATTGAGAATAAAAATGATGCTATTACTATGGCTAGTTATTTAGATGAAAAGGTGCCACTTAAAGCGGGACGTGTGAGAATGTACTGGTCTGCATGTGTAAAAGGGTGTGGTATTCATGGGCTTGGTGATATCGGTTTTGAGGGTTGTAAAGCTAAAGTTAATGGAATTAATGGAAGTGGTGTCAATATCTACCTTGGTGGGAAGCTTGCAGGTGAGGGTGCTATAGAGGGGCATACTGTTATTAAAGGTGCACCTCTGGAGTATGCGAAGTACTATGTTGAGTCATTGATGCTTGAGTATAAACGTATGCGTAAAGAGGGTGAGAGTTTTGAGCACTTTAGTGATAGAGTTCTTCGTAATTTTACCAATGCAAAAATTGGTTTTATGATGATGCTAAAAGCTTATATGCGTGCTAAAAATGTAGAAGTTGAGTTTGGTTTTGAGACAAAAGTAACTACTGGTAAAAATGAGGAGTTTGAAGTTTTTGAACTTGGACGAAGACTCTACTATCAACTCTCAAAAAAAGAGCCTTATAGATCATATGAGCGTTTTACAAATATTATTAAGAGTGAAAAACTTGAAGATATACGTAAACTTTCTCCTGGAGTCGATGAAAATATCGCACAGATGCTAGAGTTGATTTTACACAGTGATGAGAGAAAACGGGCTGTTGTCTTCTCCGAAATATTACCATTTATTATGCTTTATGAAAAATAATTTGTAAAGAGACTATTTTATGCTACAATCTATAGAAGAGAAACTATTTATATAGGAGGTAGTCACTATGTCGGAGTCTCAGTTTTTACAATACTACATGTATGCTTCATTACCAATTTTACTTATCAGTTTATACTTAAACTACAGGTATAAAAAAGAGCTCAAGAGACGCAAAGAGAGTGATGAAGTACTTATTCGCAATGCCTACTTTAACCCTATAACAGAGTTACCAAATAGAGAAAATATAAATATAGTGCTTAGTGAACAGATAGATCGTGCTTTTAGACATCAGCAAACCTTCTTACTTACAGTCATTAAAGTTAAAAATTATCATGAAGTTGATCTTCACTCCAAAGAGCTTGGTGATGCTTTCATTCGAGAGGCGAGTGAGCGTATACTTGAAAATATACGTAATGAAGATTTTCTTGCACATGTCACTGATGATGGTTTTGTTATTATCTTTAATGAGTATCTCGATGAAGATAACTATGATATTATCATTAACAGAATTACAAAAGCATTTGAGGAGAAGCCTCATATTGACACAAAATATAATATTAAATTTGATATCTCTATAGGTCGCAGTAAGTATCCAGATGATGGTACAGATGGAAATATTTTAATAGATAGAGCTACACAGGATGCATTGAAAATTTGATTTTTGGTAAATTCAAAGCAAAATAAAAGCGAACTTTAAGTATAATTCACGGATTTTTATAAAAAGGTGTATGCATGGCTAACAAACGTGTTTTGGTTAAGTTTTCAGGGGAAGCTCTTGCTGGTGAAGCAGGTCATGGTATAGACACTCAGATATTAAAGTATAT
>Ga0256843_1001000_pt1 | contig 23026 bp, 25 predicted proteins | sample AlvinellametaG_FD_191572 | JGI IMG/M metagenome (GOLD analysis project Ga0256843, IMG submission 191572) | Pompeii worm associated microbial communities from hydrothermal vent at the East Pacific Rise, Pacific Ocean - Alvinella | ecosystem: Host-associated > Annelida > Integument > Unclassified ... | reverse complement strand
AGAACTAAAAAACCTTTATGATGATTTCCGTGACGGAAAGACTTTGCAGGCCTATGCGAGGATCATTGCCGAAGATGCGGCGAAGCTTGAACGTCCTATTAATATTATGGAAGTCTGCGGTGGGCATACGCATTCCATTATGAAGTTCGGTCTGCCGCAGCTGTTGCCGGAGAATATCAATTTTATTCACGGGCCGGGCTGTCCGGTGTGTATTATGCCAAAAGAGCGGATAGACCATGCCTATGTCCTGGCGATGCAGCCTGATGTTATTTTGGTAACGCTGGGAGATATGATCAAAGTACCCGGAAGTAACGGAAGTTTACAAGATGCCAGAGCCAAAGGGGCGGATGTGCGTTTTGTCTATTCGCCGATGGAGTGCATCAAGATCGCACAGGAGAATCCGGAAAAAAAGATCATCTTCTTTGCCATCGGGTTTGAGACCACCACACCGATGACGGCTATACTAATCGATCAGGTGATCAAGCAGGGGATTGATAATATTCTTTTTCATATTAACCATGTGACCGTTCCCGAAGTAATGAAAGAGCTCATCGACAGCCGTGATGTGCATGTGGACAGTTACAACAACAAGATCGATGCCTTTTTGGGGCCAAGTCACGTGAGTGTTATTGCCGGAGCAAAAATTTATGAGATGTTCCCCCAAGACTATGACCGTCCGGTGGTGGTCAGCGGCTTTGAACCGGTCGATGTTATGGAAGGTATCAGTATGATCGTCAAGCAGTTCGTTGAAAAGCGCTGTGAGCTTGAAATACAGTACAAAAGGGTGGTTACCTATGAGGGTAATCTCAACTCCCAGAGGCTTATTGAGACCTATTTTGACAAAGTAAGCCTCTTTCGCTGGAGAGGCTTGGGCAATGTCCCCGACAGCGGTTTAAAACTCAAAGAGGCGTTTGCAGCCTATGATGCCGAGGTGCTCTACAGAGAGGTACTGCCTATTGCCGAGATCGAAGACCATAAACTCTGCATCTGCGGAGATATACTGCGCGGTATGGCAAAGCCTCCGGAGTGTACTATCTTCGGTACGGCGTGTAAGCCTACAAGCCCTGTTGGTTCCTGTATGGTCAGCTCTGAAGGGGCGTGTGCGGCATATTACAAGTATGGAAATTTATTGTAAAAATGGGTAACCACAAGGGTTACCCCTACAAAAATATAAAGGATCCCTGTAGGGGCAATCCCTTGTGGTTGCCCTTGGTACATGAAAAGGAAACGATATGAACAAAACAATCACAATCGCCCACGGCAACGGTGGTGAAGAGAACAATGAACTCATTAAAGATATCTTTTACAAACATTTTAAAAATGATATTTTGGAACAAAGTGAAGATGCGGCGGTCATTCACAATGGAGAGTTGGCATTTACAACAGACTCTTTTACCGTTTCTCCACTCTTCTTTCCCGGAGGAGACATAGGAAAACTGGCGGTCTGCGGTACCTGCAACGACCTTGCCATGATGGGAGCAAAACCCAAATACCTGACCTGTTCGGTCATTATTGAGGAGGGTTTCTCTTCCCGTGAACTTGAAAAGATCGTCAGGAGTATGAAAAAAGAGCTTGAAAATAACGGAGCCATGGTCGTCAGTGGCGATACCAAGGTGGTTCCCAAAGGTTCGGTAGACAAACTCTTCATCAACACCACCGGTATAGGGGAGATCGCGTACAAAGGCATCTCCGCACATCATCTCAAAGAAGGAATGAGCATTCTGGTCAGTAGAGATATAGGGGTGCATGGTGCAACGATCTTCGCAGCCAGAGAAGGCATAGCACTGGAAAGTACGCTTGAGACGGACTGTGCGTCACTCTATCCGCAGGTCAAAGCACTTATCGATGCCGGCATTGAGATAGTGGCCCTTAGAGATGCCACCAGGGGAGGAGTGTCTGCTGTACTGAACGAGTGGGCAAAAGCCTCAAATGTCTGTATTGAAGTAGAAGAAGAGAAGATACCGGTTCAGGAACAGGTCAAGGGCATCTGCGAAATGCTCGGCTTTGAAGCGGTCGATCTTGCCAATGAAGGTACATTCGTACTGGCAGTTGCCAAAGAAGAGGAGAAGAGAGCACTGGAAGTGCTGCATCGCACACATGAGAATGCAACCGTTATCGGTACGGTAACGCAGCTGCATACAGGAAAGGTTATTCTCAACTCCTCCTGGGGAACCAAACGTTTTTTAGACTTGCCTACGGGTGAGCTTCTTCCCCGGATCTGTTAAGAGGATTTTATGAAAATACTGCTTCTTGTCACCGCCTTCAATTCCCAGACCCAGGCGGTTTACACATGGCTTAAAAACCGGGATCATCAAGTAGCCGTAGCCTATGCTATAAATGAAGCTCAGATGCTTGAAGAGATAGAAGCTTTTGAACCCGAATTGATCCTCTGTCCTTTTCTCAAAGCCTATCTCCCTGAGAGTATCTACGAGAACTATCCGATCTATATATTTCATCCCGGACCCAGAGGTGACAGGGGACCCAATGCTCTGGAATATGCTTTGCAGAGCCATACAAAAGAGTGGGGTATAGTGATACTGCGTGCCAATGCAGAGTATGACGGCGGTGATATTTATGCCGAGCAGCATTTTAAAGTACGTAACACTTACAAGGCATCTCTGTACAGACAGGAAGTGGTGCAGGCATCTTTGCAGGCACTTGATCAGTTCTTTGAACATTATGAAAAAGGTATATTCAGACCGCAGATACTCAATCCTCTCCATAAAGAGTTTACTCAGAAAATGCGTGCGATTGACTGGCAGAAAGACAATACGGAAACGATTATGCATAAGATCTACCTTTCCGATTCGCATCCGGGGGTACTCGATGAGATATTGGGTGTGTCGTGTTATCTTTACGGGGCATGGAGGGAAGATAAATTTGGAGACGCGACTGAAGTCTCGCTTCCTAAGACAATTTTAGCCAAACGGGATGGTGCAATTTGTCTAAAAACGATCGACGGTGCCGTATGGATCAGCCATCTCAAAGAACCCGGAAAATTCAAACTGCCGGCCACCTATGTGCTCAAAGAGAAGTTAAAAGGAATCAAAGAGGAGCGTCTGCCGCTTGTCTTTGATAAAAGTTATGAAACTTTTTACGAAGTCAGTGTGGAAAAAAGAGATACTGTTGCCTACCTCTGTTTCAATTTCCATAACGGGGCGATGAGTGCGGCGCAGTGTGTCCGTCTCAAGTATGCGGTGGAGTATCTCAAAAACGAGTGTGAGGTTCTGGTGCTGGTAGGGGGGATGGATTTCTTCTCCAACGGTATCCATCTGAACATTCTTGAAGACTCTAGGAAACAGGGAGAGGACGGCTGGGCGAACATCAATGCCATGAACGACCTGGTTCAGAGCATACTTTATGCCGATGAAGTGGTCACCATTGCCTCTTTTGCACGCAATGCCGGGGCGGGTGGTGTCTTTATGGGGCTTGCCTGTGACTACGCGGTGGCAAAGGAGGGTGTGGTACTCAACCCACACTATAGAACACTGGGGCTGAGCGGAAGCGAATACCATACCTACAGCCTGCCAAAACGTGTCGGAGAGAAAAAAGCAGAAGAACTGCTTGAAGCCTGTCTGCCGCTCTCTGCCGAACAGGCCGAGAAGATCGGTATGATCGATGCGGTGTTTGGAGATGCAGACTATTATGAAGCACTGCACTGCTTTGCCGTCAATAGTTACGATGATGATTTTCTATGGGAAAAACAGGAGTATCTCGAAGAGAACAGAGAAAAGATAGAAGCCTGCAAAGAGAGAGAACTTGAAGTGATGCATCCTGAATTCTGGGATGAGAACAGTGCTTTTCATCAGCTGCGTAGAGAATTTGTCTATAAGGTGTGTCCAAGGGAAACACCTCAGCGTTTAAAACGTAGGGGTCACCCTTGTGGTGACCCGATAATGTAAGGGCACCCACACAAGGGATGCCCCTACAAATAAAAAAGGATTGATAGTGCATGAATACAGTGTAGTCCAGGCCCTGCTGAACCAGTGTGAAGAGGTGGCAGAACAGAACAAAGCGGAGAAGGTCACCAAGGTGGTCTGCAAGATCGGTGTCATGAGTGGTATAGAGATACACCTCCTTCAGGTAGCGTTCGATACCTTCAAGGAGGGAACCATGTGTGAGGCGGCGGAGTTTGTCATTAACGAACAAAAACTCAAACTCGAATGCAAAGAGTGCGGCCATGTGTTTGAAACCGAAGAAATACGCTACTATTGCATCAAATGTGAGAGTTTACGGGTAAAAGTGCTCGACGGGGAAGATATGTATCTCATGAGCCTTGAGATGGAATAAACTATGTAGGGGTCACCCTTGTGGTGACCCTTTGTGCCAAGGGCACCCACGAGGGATGCCCCTACGGAATAAATAAAATAAAAAAGGAAGATCATGCAGGAATACTGGGAACTCTATATGAAAAATCTGGAAGGGAAACCGGCGAGCATTCTGTTCAATGCCGGTATCTCTATGGAGATGGATGCCATCAAATATATCTATCCGCAGATAGCGTTTGTCAAGGTGAAGCTCAAAGAGCCTAACGAAAGAGGGCTGTTAAGTGAAGAGGAACAGCCCGAGATCGCCTACCTTGAAGACAAACTTGAAGCTTCTCTTATCAAGTTTCGCATAGGCAAGTATGTCGGGCGTGTCATCAGTGACGGGTATGTGACTTTTTTGTACTATCTGCAATTTACCTACAACTGGCAGGATTTCCTGGAGTATGCCCTGGATGAGTTTGAAAGTTATGAGATCAGCAGCGGTTATCAGGAAGATGGAGAGTGGAACTACTACCGGAAACTGCTCTACCCGACAGCACTGGAGTGGCAGATCATCCAGAACCACAAGGTATGTGACCAGCTGAAGGCAAAAGAGGATAACCTCTACCTCCCACGTGCTATTGAACATAAAGCTTTCTTTCAAAGCGAATACAAAAAAGCCGATCTCATCGAACACTTGGAGAAAGAGGGCTTCAAGATACAAAATGAAATAAGCAACGATGAGGGCTACAAAGGTATCTCTTTCTACCGCATAGACAAACCTTTTTACCATGACATCGATGCATTAACGCTTCAGCTGATCGACCTTCTGGAAACATACGATGCCCATTATGACGGCTGGGAGACAAGTGTGGTAAAGTCTTAGAGTTGTATTGCAGCAGGGAGAGTTCATAAAAGATTCATACCGGTAGATTATAATAATTATAAAAAAGGACTTTAAAATGTTAAAAAAACTCTTCTATATCGCAGGTATGAGCAGTCTGCTTCTGGCAAACGATGCTTCTTCACTCTTTGATGCCAAATGTGCCATGTGCCATGCGAAAACAAGACCTTCAGATATGAGTACACTGGTTGCTCCTCCTATCATGGGGGTAATGAACCATGTAAAGATGACATACGGCAACAAACAGGATGCGGTAAATTTCATCGTTGACTATGTACTGGCACCAAACAAGAGCAAATCACTCTGTATGCCGCAAAAGATCCAGCGTTTCGGTCTTATGCCGTCACAAAAAGGCAATGTTACTCCAGCTGAGCTTGAAACCATTGCCTCATGGCTCTACGACAACTACCCGCCAAGAGGCTTTAGAGGCCGAGGTATGGGCGGCGGCATGGGTCGAGGTATGGGACAGGGAAGAGGCTTTAGCAACTAACGGGTGTTCCGTTTAATCTTATTCCCGCAATTTTCGTGGGAATGCATATGTGAGCTATATACAATAAATAGAATTGTATTCTTTTCAACTTGATATATGGGGTAGCACGTGCAACATGGGAACCATTGCCTAATCTACCAACATCTCCTTAATGATCTTTTTTACCTCAACTATTTTTTTCTTGCTTACTTTTGTATCGGTTACTTTTACTATACGTTTCACCGATATTGTCCGTATCTGATCAAGTACAACAAAACTGTCTGTTTTGAGTTGTACTCTCGTGGGATAGTCCTTTTTCTTAGAGGTCATAGGAGCTACGATGACATTAGAGTAGTTCATCTCATTTGCTGATATGACCAAATAGGGGCTGGTCTTTTGTATTTCAGAGCCCACTGTAGGGTTTAGATTGACTATTATTACGGAGTATTGTTTATATCTCATCCCACTCATCCACATCCAAAGCATCGTCTATAAGCAAGGTATTATCACTATCTTTAAACTTTTCACCCCACCCTTTACGAGGCTCTTCGGTAATCCTCCCATTTCCCAACCCCTCTAAAAGTAGAGATTAGGCTACAAGAGCCAACTTCATTTACTCTCGTTCCATATCTCCCGATATGGAATGCATACCGATGTTTTTCAAACTACCAGAATCTCTCCACCTCAATAAGCCCTTCAATTCCTTCATAATCCCTTGCAGAACTGTATCTCCAATGGGTTGTATCATCTACATAGCCTCTCTTGACAGGGTTCTGATGAATATAATTGATCTTGGATATCATCATAGCATCTGTTTGCATAAGTTTCGGTTGGTACCCTTCTTCCCATACTTGATAGTCTGTTGCTTTATGATGAGCCTTTTTGTAAAACTGCAACTGATCCAGAATGGTTTTGACATTCTCTTTCTTGAGGAGTTCAAGGAGTGTTTTGGCCGTATATTGCTTGAAGGACTTCATACTTTTTTCTATATCGTCACTTTGTACGACCATATGCAGATGGTTTTCGAGTATGACATAGGCATAGAGTTTGAGATTGTCTTTTTGCTGGAGGAATTTGAGAGAGTCTATGATGATCTGCACGCTCTCAGGTCTGGTGAATATCGGCAGCCAATGCAGTACCGTATAGGTAACGAAATGCGGATGTGTCGGTTCATAGACTTTATAGCGGCTTCTTCCCATGGGTTATTGTAGCGATTTAGGGCTTATTAGTTTATTTGTCTTGGGGTATGCGTTCCATATCAGGAGATATGGAACGAGCTAACTTGTTATGTTTCCTTTTGTATCTCTGAACGCATATTTTCTATTAAATTTTCATATTCTTTATAAAATATTTCATATGCTTCTTTTTCTAATTTTTTATATTGTTTTGTTGGGTCTGAATTTGATGAATAAAGGATAGAAATTCCATTTTTTGGTTCTGGGTAAGCTTTAATATATAATGATGCCCACTTATCATATAAATCTGCTACGCTATTGTATTTATTTACGATTGATTGTGTTGCAATTATTCTAACTTCAGCAGTAAGTTTGCTAAATTTTGAATTTAAATCAGTTTCTTCATAAGTTTTAGTTGTCTTAATAAGTTCTTCCATCATTTCATGAGTCTTGATATATAAAACTTCACGTTTTTCTTTTTGAGAAAGCTTTTTATCTAAATCAGGACCTTTACGTTCTTGAGCAATTAAACCAACAAAAAGTCCAATAAATAAAATAGCTGGTTCCCAATCGGGAGAATTTATATACCAAGCTTCTGCTAATAGTAAAGAAACCAAATTTCCTATTTTTAAAATCATATATTGAGTTTTATCCTTGTTTATCATGATAATACTGTGAACTGTAAACATAACGAGGTGTGTGTTCAACCCGCGCCCCCGTTGCTCTGGATGCGCAGCGTCCAGAGCAACTATTTATTCAAGGAACATTATAGGCACTTTACTCTTAATGCCCATGATTAACAGAACAGTCAAAATGTCTGTTAAAAATTAAAAATATGACAAAATAATATATTTTTGGACTAGATTCTTCTCACATCCGCAACGATCTCCTCCAAAGAAATTTTCTTCTCTTTGGGGGTGGCTTCAATGCCTGTATCTCTTAAGAACTTCAACGCTACATTGATGTAGCCTTCAAAAGCTTCGGTAAGGGTTTGGCTGAGTGCCATCTCAAAGGTGATATGATGGGGGATGATGCCCAGTACGGTGGCATGGGGGAGGGGTTTTCCCTGGAGTTCGAGCATGTCGAGTACCTGGAGTACGCCTATTTCGTGTGCGCCGCCGCTGTTAAGGCCGTGGCCTCCGAGTTCGTGGGAGGGGATGAGGTAGATGGAACCGGGTTCATCGTTAAGGTGGATGGAGTCGAGAATGAGCAGTTCTCTGCTGCGTTCAGCGACAGAGAAGAGGTTAATGCCCTCTACACCGCCGTTGATGATCTCCACTTCAGGGGTGAAGGTGAAGTTCTGTTGCAGGTAGGTGGCTGCATAGACACCGATACCGTCATCTTTTTGCAGTACATTGCCTATGCCAAGAATGGTCATTCTTTAGAGTCCTCTTTCGTCAGCATTACAGAGACATCTCTACAGTAGCTTTTCGTCAGCATTATAGAGACATCTAGTCTCTATAATGCTTCCTCATCTTCTTCATCTGTTCTGATACGGATGGTTTTGGAGATGTCGGAAACAAAGATCTTACCGTCACCGATCTTGCCTGTTTTGGCAGACTGCATAATGGCTTCGATGGCTTTGTCTGCAAACTCCTGTGAACTGACTACGATCTCTATTTTGACCTTGGGTATGAACTCTACGACATATTCAGCACCTCTGTAGAGCTCTGAATGTCCCTGCTGTCTTCCGTACCCTTTGACTTCAGAAATGGTCATTCCTTCGATTCCTGCTTCGATCAGTGCTTCTTTGACATCGTCCAGTTTGAACGGTTTGATAATTGCTTCGATTTTTTTCATTTTTTTCTCCTAAATAATAGTTTAATGTTAGATACTTCGCTTAAATTCCGGGTAGGCTTCCATACCGCATTCGATGGCATCGATGCCTTCCAGTTGTTCGTCATCTGTTGCACGCAGCGTAAAGACTTTGTTGATCGCATAAATGGTGACCCATGAGAGGGGGAATACGATCGCTCCTACCAGAAGTATACCTTTTAATTGTACCAAAATACTTACATCAGATACAAATATTCCAACTGCCAGCGTACCCCAGATACCGTTAACAAGGTGTACTGAAAGTGCACCTACGGGGTCATCCATTTTGAGTTTGTCAAAAATGGGTACAAAGAGTACGACCAGTGCCGCCCCGATGGCACCAATGAGCATCGGGGTATGAATGTCATACAGGTCGGGTCCTGCGGTAATGGCGACCAGACCGCCCAGCGCACCGTTGAGGATCATGGTGATATCGAACTTCTTGTAGCGGAAGTAGGTAAGCAGCCATGCGGTAATGGCTCCGACAAGACCTGCGGTATTGGTATTCATAATGGTTAGGGCAACGGCATCGGCATTCTCTTTGCTGGAAATAGCTCCTACCGAACCGCCGTTGAAACCGAACCAGCCGATCCAGAGCAGGAACGCACCCAGTGTGACCAGCGGGATGTTGGAAGCAGGGATGACCTGTACCTGACCGTTCTTTTTGTATCTGCCCCGTCTGGGACCCATAATGAGAATGGCGGCAAGCAGTGCCCAGCCTCCTGTTGAGTGGATGACCGTTGAACCTGCCAGGTCATGCATGGCGGAAATATCGAACATTGTTCCCGAAAAGAAGTTGGCTCCCCAGGTAATGTTGACAATGGTAGGGTAGATGAAAGCACCGACCGCTACGGTAAAGAGTGCCAGAGGCAAAATGCGCGACCGTTCGCTCACCCCGCCGCTCATAATGTTCACCACTTTCCCGACAAAGGCCATCTGGAAGAGGAAGAAAGCATATTTGCTCATAGCATCCTGATGGTCCCAGCTGCCAAAGGCATACTCATACCCTATGAGCATAAAGGCAAGTGATGCGATCGCATAGATCATGACATTGACGGTAAGTACCGAAGTGACGTTCTTTGTTCTGACAAGACCTGCTTCAAGCATTGCAAAGCCGGGTACCATAAAGATGATGAGTACCATGGCAAAGAGTGCGAAAAAGGTATCTATGACATAATTCATTTCCATAACGTTATCCTTCAAAAAAATATTTTATTAGTGTAACGCTTCTTAAAATAGAAAGAAAGGATTAACTGCCTTAAAATTGGGCAGTATTTTGAGTATTTTTAAAAATAAGGAGATATTTTTGATTAAAAATTAATCAATAGAAGAGGGTACAGGAAGTCTCCTGTACCTAGAAAAGACTAGAGTGCTTCTTCGTCTTTTTCATCCGTTCTGATTCTGAGGACAGAATCGATCTGGCTGACAAAGATCTTACCGTCACCGATCTTGCCTGTTTTGGCAGCACCGTTGATCGCTTTGACTGCAATATCAGCATACTCCTGGCTGCTTACTACGATCTCGATCTTGATCTTAGGGATGAATTCGACAACATATTCAGCACCTCTGTAGAGCTCTGAATGCCCCTGTTGTCTACCGTAACCTTTTACCTCAGATACAGTCATACCTTCGATACCTGCTTCAACCAATGCCTCTTTCACATCTTCCAGTTTGAATGGTTTGATGATCGCTTCGATTTTTTTCATTATTTTTCCTTCGTATATAACTTTGTGAATAACTATGTATAAAACGCGACTAGTCGCGTGAGCATGCTGCTGAAGCAAACTCAGCGTTAGCGCAGTGAGCAGAGCTTGGCTCTGTCCACGTTCTATTATGAATTCATACCTCTCTCACCGTGTACTGACTCGTCAAGACCCATCTCTTCGGTTTCTACATCTACTCTTGCACCACCTGTCAGGGCACTTGCAATATAGTATACAACCACTGTTCCGATAAGCGTCCAGAGACCGACAACGACTACAGATTGAACCTGAACCATAAACTGTCCCAGTCTGTCACCACTCTCTTTAAGCGGACCGTCCCAGAGAAGTTCCTGATCTTGCAATGCAAGTACACCGGTCATCAAGGCACCCCAGAGACCTGCAAGGAAGTGGATACCGAAGGCATCGAGAGAGTCATCATAGCCAAACATTTTTTTCAATTTGACAACACCGAAGAATCCGATAAGCGCGCCACCGATACCAACGATGAATGCACCACCTACAGAGACAAAACCTGCTGCCGGAGTAATCGCAACAAGACCGGCAACAATACCGGATGCAATACCAAGAAGTGTCGGCTTCTTATAAACGATCCACTCAACGATCAACCATGTAAGACCGGCTGCTGCTGTTGCAATGGTTGTTGTAAGCAATGCTACACCTGCAATGGCATTTGCGCCGAATGCTGAACCGGCATTGAACCCGTACCAACCGAACCACAGCAGTGCTGCACCTGCTGCCGTAAAGATGATAGAGAAAGGTTTCATAGCGATCTTTGGATAGCCCGTTCTTTTTCCGACAAGGATCGCAAGAACAAGACCAGCCAAACCACCGTTCATGTGTACAACTGTACCACCGGCAAAGTCAAGTGCTCCTGCATCAAAAAGCAGTGCACCGTCTCCACCCCATACCATATGCGTAATAGGTGCATATACTACGAGCCCCCACAAGGCAACGATGACCATCCATGTAGAAAACTTCATACGTCCGATGACTGAACCTGAAGCAATGGCTACGGTAATAGCTGCAAATGTTCCCTGAAATGCGACAAATACATATGTAGGGTAGGAACCGCTTAAGTCTTTCCATGTAATACCGTTAAGGAATATATTGCCAAATCCTCCGATAAACTGCTGGATACCTGCTGATTCTGAAGTACCGAATGCAAGTGAGTAACCGGCAACGATCCATACAACAAAAGCAAGTACGAATGCACCCATGACCATTGCATAGGTATTTAGAGCATTTTTTGTTCTTGACATACCTGCATAGAAGAGTGCAAGACCTGCGGGTGTCATCAGTAGAACGAGTGCTGTGGACATCATCATCCATGCCGTATCACCCGAATCGAGTTTATCTCCTGCAAATGCAGCGATCGGCAACAATGCTGCCAGTAGAGCGAAAAGTTTTAACTTCATGCTATTTCCTTTGAATATTTTTTAACAAAGGTATCATAACATGCCCCCGGTTGTTTGGAAGAAGAGGTGATGATTAATTTTTAATCATTTATGTTATTTTTCTATTGTATCAAAGGTATTTCCAATTTAATGACATGCTCTTTCAGCAGTACGGAAATCTGGCTTTGATCTGCCAGGCTTTTTATTTCACTGTCTGCATCATTGTATCGGCCGTTTGCTTCTATGGAGAGTTGGACAATAGACTCCTTCTTTCCCGCAATGATGACATGCTCTCCTATGAGCAGTTTTAGATTAATGCTGATGGAGTCCGAAGATCTGAAGGCATCAAGTGATTTCCTGAGAAGTTTTGAAAAATTGTTCTGGTCTATTTTAAAAGAGGGGATGTCCTGATCTGTCAGTAACTGTAGTTTGTTACTGTTCTTTGTCTTGAAAAGTGCAATATTGGCTTCAAGTAGTATATTGATGTCTGTTGTCATCAGTTTTCCGGTTTCAAGCGGTACGGCAGGTTTTACTCTGGGGGTATTGTAAAAACGTATGGAAATATGTTCTTCATTTTCATATCCTACCGTCACCGCATAAAAATTGAATGAGTCATAGTTGAGTGTCAGTGTGGTGGTTTTATATCCGAAAGTCTGCGGTGCATAGGCCAGTGCAATATCATAAAGTTCCTGTTTTGAAACATACCCGAAGAGAATTTCTGCGGCATTGTTCAGGTAAAGTATTTTTCCCTGGTTGCTAAACAAAATAAAAGGAGAGTTGTCCCACTCGACAAACGGTTGAAAATCAATGGATGGCGTGTTCATGAATTTTTTTCCTGAGTGTATTTCTGTTAATGCCCAATATCTGTGAAAGCTGTAGTTGTGAACCGTACTTTTTCAATCCGGCTTTAATCAGAGGTTTTTCATACAGTGCCAGATGCTCTTTGTAGGCATTGTTTCCCTCCAAATGCTTCATAATATAATGATAAATGGCTTCTTCAATATTTTTTTTATCCATTGAGTGAATCATTAAATATTCATAAATGCTTTTTTTTAGGCTTTTGCTGTTATTGCTAAGGTCCATAGGAACTTTTTCCAGATTAAAGGTTGTATGATAAAGAAGGAGATCATTTTGTGCAGTTTTCACAAAATGTTCTTGAAGAAACAAGGCATCTTCATGACGTTCCTTCAATGAAGGCATCGTATAAATAAAAGCAAAAAGATTATCTATGGTATTGAAGTTCCCTATAAAGTTGGCAGTAGCAATAATACGCTTGTTGTCAAAATCAAGTGATTCCTGATTGTTGAGCTTTTCAAAATCGGTGATGATCAGTTCATCATGCTCCTCAAGTGCATGCTCTACCTCTTTTTGGTTTTTCCCAGATACCAGATATGCATGGGGAAACAGATAACGTGCCAATCCTTTTTTCCCAATATGGGCCTCTCCTATAATAATAGAAGAGACAAAAAGAGTTTTGGTAAGGTTAAACCCCTTGATAATGTTCTGTACCTGATCTGATTTGGTGAAAAATTGTTCCATTAAAATACTTTTTGTCATATATATTTGATTAAAAAATAATCATTTTGACCTATTCCCATTATATCAAATCTATGTTAAACTTATAAAAAGAAATATAAGGCAGAGCTATAAAAAAGGCATTTAGAGATTTTTGTACATCCAATCCACAGCTAATGTTGGAACAGTCTATTGACTATTTTTCTATTCTTGGAGGAATAGAAGAAAATATCGATCTTGATTTTTTTGATGACCTTTTTTCTATGGTCAAAAGTAATTTTGTAGATCATTTTAGCACCTTTGAATCTCTCGTTTCCCCTTCCTATCTGCTGGAGAGACCCTATAGAGAAGTACTTTCTGCCGTAGCAAGAGGTGATGGTAAATTTTATTCGGTAGTGAGAAAAGCACGCTTAAGTGAAAGTGCAGGAGAAGCGCTTATACAAGAGCTTGTCTCTCTGGGAATTCTCTATATTGAACCTACACGGGAACAGCCTTTGCGTATGCACCCTAAACATAAACTTAAAAAAGAGTTGCGTTCCTACCGAATACAGGACAAACTGCGTTTCCGCAAACCTTTTATGCGGTTCTGGTTCGGTTTTGTGGTCCATTACAGACAAGAGCTGTGCAGAGGGGATGGAACAGCTTTTCTAAAAAATTTTGAAAGCCATTACGATCGTCTCCGTTCTTTGGTGTATGAACAGCTCTGTAATGAGATGCTTTGGCAATATTACAGTAGCAGTAAAAGTCCCCTGTTCTATAGTGGAAGTTATTGGGACAGGCACAGTGAATTTGATCTGCTTGCTGTAACAAAAGATAAAAAGCTGATTCTTGGAGAATGTAAGTATAAAGAGAGAAAAGTTTGCAAGAATGAACTCTCCAAGCTTAAATCCAAAGCGGAGAAATCTGGTATTGCAGTAGATATTTATGTACTTTTTTCAAAGAACGGTTTCTCCAAAGAGTTGTGGCAAATGAGAGATGAAAGGCTGTTGCTGTTTGATTTGGATGATCTGGAAATATTGCTTAAATAACTCTGTTGGAGTTAAAAAACGGAATGAGTGAAGTACGTTTGCTTTAAAATAGCAAAAGAACCTAAAAGAAAACACGTTTTATTTTTAAATAAGGTAGTTTTTGCTATAAATACATAAAAAAATAGAAAAGCCGATTAAATTTAAGGTTTCATGGGTTTTTCTAATATGATTGGACCGTAATAAAAGATGAGAATACTAACAGTAGGCTTTGATGACGACTATGTCAAAGAGCTTGAAAAAGAATTGGATAAATACTTTATCTGCATTGTAGATAATGCCAAAGACCTGTATGATGCAACAAACTTTACGGATTTTAGACACTACGAGCTGGTTATTATTGTAGATGAAGGTGTGAAGTTTTCACTTGAGCGATATGTGAATGAAGTTAAAAAGAAGAAGAGTGAAACAAAGATCATGATTCTAACGGCAGATTACCGCCAGCAGGAATCATTTTTTGCACTTGGTGTGGACGATGTCATCTATAATCACTGTGAATATCCGGATCTTATTGCAGCAAGGGTACTTGCAAATATGAGACATCTTTTCGGTACGACGGTAGATATTGGAAAATTAGTCATTGATATTGCCAATAAAAAAATAGAGTATGATGAAAAAATTGTTTCTCTCAATGGAAAGACTTTTGATATTCTTGCCTATCTGGCACTGAGAAAGCAGAGAGTTTTTTCAAAAGACGAAATTATCAATGCACTTTGGGAAGAACCGGAATATGTCAGTGACAATACAGTAGAAGTAGCGATCAACCAGATACGAAAACGTCTGAAAAGTATTCTTGGTTTTCAAGTGATCCATACAGTAAGACGTAGAGGATATAAGTTTTCTTACTAAATGCCACTTAGCACTCTAGCAGATTTCTGTACAGTTTCTTCCTGCATCTTTGGCTCTATATAAGGCATTGTCAGCTTTTTTTAGAGTTTCTTTGAATGTATGAGTGGGTTCATATATGCTGCATCCGAAACTTGCAGTAACATGACCAATTTTTTTAAATCTATATTCAGAAATCATTTTTCTACTCTTCTGGGCATACTCTTTTACTTTTTCTTTCTGTTGGCATCCCGGTATCAATATTAGAAATTCTTCTCCTCCCCAACGGCATATAATGGCATTTGCAGGGAAAGATTTTCGTAAAATATTGGCAAATTTCTGAAGGACTTTATCTCCGGCAAGATGTCCATAGGTATCATTGATTTTTTTGAAATGATCAATATCGCTGATAATCACTCCAAAAGGAAGTTGTTTCTGCGCCATTTCCTGAATTTTTGTATCCATATAAACTCTGTTGAAAAGTTGTGTCAGTTTATCTCTGTTTGCAATATTTTCAAGGTTTTGGTACGCTTCATTAAAATCTGTAAAAACAGCATTGAGCTCTTTTGTCAAAAGTCCAAATTCATTTTTGGAAAACTGTACAAGCTTCTCTTTTATAATACCGCTTTGTCGGATACTGGTAATATCGGAAATAAGTTTGAGAAAGTTATGCTGTAATCCTTTATATACAAGGAATGTGATCAATGTTATGATGATATAGAGTATAAGTCCAAAAAGAAGAACATCATTATGGAATGTTTTAAAACTTTCTGATACAAAGTCGGTTTTATTTGAAATGATCTGTTTTACTTTTTTATTAAGTGCTGAAAAATTCTGTTCGGTTGTTCTGTATAGTGAGAGTACTTTATCCATTTCTTCTGTATACTGTATCTGATTTTCAATCATTTTTTGTGTCAATACATAAGTAAAGTGAAAATAATTTTGATATGCATGTATGTATCCGGAAGTATCGAGTCTTGTCATTGTTTTTATAGTTTCCAAATTTTGTAAGATTTGGATATTGTAGTGTTTTGGTGATTCAAGAAAATCTATTTCAGAGGAGAGAGTAGCAAAAGTAAAATCATTGGCAATCTGTTTTAACAAAAGAATATTGTTTTCAGATTTTTCCAAAGCAGGGATCATTTTCTCTTTAATCGTATTATATTCATTGGAGATAAGGGTGATATTTTGATAAGTATAAGTAATATATATAATACCGATAAAGAGTGCAATAATCTGGGGGATAATCATTTTGGTAAAAATGGAAAGATGTTTATACTTTTGTAAAATTTTATGGCGTAACATGAATTGTTTTCCATCCTTTGATGGTGTCTGTAGCCGTATACGAAAGTAAACAGGTGTCTTTTGGCGGTACAAGCTTTAGAAGTGTCTGTTCTGAAATTTTTTTAGGAGGTTTCCTTGTACCTGTAAAGATCATACGTGTCCAGTAAATATTCATTTTTGTAGGGCTTTTTTTCATATATTTTACAACAAAGTCATTATAGTAATTTTGATTGTCAAAAACTTCAAGAGGTATTTCTTTGTATACGGTGGATTTTTTCATAAAAAATTTTTTAACTGTTTGGTAGTCTATTGTATTAAACGGACATTCTGATGTAGCAATAAGATGTATATCCGCATATACAGACAGTGTAAAAATGAGAACAATCCAAAATTTTGTCAAAATATAAAATCCATTGAAAAAGATAAAAGATTAATCGTTGTGGGTTGATAAGGAACTATTTTGTGAATACTGATTCCTCGTCCTTTGTCGCCTTCTTTAATATGATCATATTGAAACTTTAATGCAATATTTTCTTTCCAGTCATAACGTACACCAAGTGTAATGGTTTCTTGTGATGTCAATGTTCTGTCTGACATTTCTTTAAGTGCTGCATCAATTTGTGGATCATGAATAGGTTTTGTATAATTGGACTTTCCTGTCACTTTTGAAAAAGTAATATTCGGTGTCCATTTGTCTATATGATATCCTGCACAGAGGTATCCTGCATAATTGTCTGATATGATATTATCCATATTCATCCATGCATATTCACCTAAAAGATAAAAATTATTATAGTCATATTTCATACCGAAAGAGAGGTACTGGGTTGCTTTATCCCGAGGATCATAAGAGTGTAAAAGTCCTTTTTCTCTTGCTGACAGGTTCGGAGATAAAAAGGCATTGTCAAAATATTGGTTAATTCTTCCATTTTCTATGGATATATCAGTATAAGTATAACCGACACGAAGATGAAGGTGCTCCATTGTGACAGAGAAATTTGCACCGTAAATATGGTCAAGCGAGATAGTATAATCCCCAATATCCTGACTTCCTATCATGGTGTCTTCTGCATAGCCACCATAGAGTTTAAAATGATAATCAATACCCTGATAGCTATGTTGATAGTTATATTCGCCTCCCAGATAACTTGTAAGCGGTAAAATACCATACAGGTTTTCAGGAAGCCTTACCCAATTATAGGAATAGGAAACTTTTAAAATATCTGAATACATTGCGGTAGGAAAACGCATTTGTCCTATTTTAAAACTATGATTGTCATTAAAGGTATATTTGATATTTGCCCATTCCAGATGAGTACCCTCTGCATCGACACTTCCTTGAATTGTCAATTCGATTTTCTGGGTTGCCTGCCAATCAAGCTGCAAACCGAATTTTGTATCATTTTGTAAAGAGAGACTTCCATCTGTTCCCTTGTCAGAACGCCAGGATGAAGTATAGATAATATTGTCATTGTTCTGGTAGGTCAATCCCAATGTTCCAAATCCGTTAAAATGGATATCGTCCATGCCTGCCATTAGCGAAGATGAAAAAAGTGCGGCTGTAAGTAACTGTTTCATTATTTCCTGTATATTCGTAACCAATTTAAATTTACTGTGTATAGATTATATCTCCTCTTTATCATTGAACTCTCTAAAAAAGTGAAAGATTTTTTAATTGATGACATTATAGAAATAGATTTTTTGTTTGAGTGTGTCGGTTTTAAATTAAATATAGTTCTCCTCTTCTCCTTTTATCGAGAGTTGAAGATAAGTCAGCGCATGTTTATATTGCTTTGTCTATGCAGGTCGTTTTGCTCCACCGCTTCGGTTCCGTCGGACTGAACATGAAGCAGTTCATGTTCATAATGTCCTCCTCACCTGTTCTATCCAGTAGGGGATGACTCTTTGTTCTGCTTTCAGGGTGGTACTGAGTCCATGTCCTGGGTAGATAGTATAGTCTCCTTCGACAGTGAGGGCTTTTTCAAGGCTTTTTATCATATCTTCACCGCTTGAGGCAGGGAAGTCCCATCTTCCGATGGACTGCTGAAAGAGAAAATCTCCGCTGAACCATACATCGCCTATTTCGATGACAGAACATCCGGGAGTATGTCCTGGGAAATGGCGGTATTGCACCTTGATCCCCGCAATATCAAGAAGTTCGTCTCCGACAACTTCATAGTCGGGGATGCTTTTGGGTGTTCCCTGTCCCAGCGGGTCGTCTGTCAGCATGAAAGTGTCTTCTTTTGGACAGTAGAGAGGAATACGCAGTTTTTCTTTGACCTCTGTATTGCTCCAGACATGGTCGAAATGGCCGTGTGTGTTGAGAATGGCTACAGGGTTGCTGACATTGTTCAGTACCCATGTTGTGGCATCTACCCCCGGGTCAATGATGAGGTCTTTTCCCTCTACTGTAACGATATAGCAATTGGTCTGGTAGACCCCCATAGGTTGTATTTTAATCTCCATCGGTTATAATCTCCTTATGAATATTTACCTACTTCTGGAACAAGCTATCAACAGTGATGAAATTGCCCTGAAAGAGGAGTTGACACTTCAGTGTTTGGCGTATTGTACCAAAAATGATGTGAAGAATGTCGATTTCCTTCCCAGAGTATTCGAAACCCCTTCCTATGCTTCCAAGTGCCGTATCGTTGACCCCAGAGAACTGCCTGCACGAAAAGATTTTGACAGCAATGAAGGTCTGGGGACACTCATCCATGCCATCGCCCACATTGAGTATTCGGCCATAGATCTTGCACTGGATGCGGTGTACCGTTTTCCGGAGATGCCTGTGGCCTATAAAACAGACTGGCTGGAAGTGGCACATGATGAAATACGCCACTACAATATGCTGAACGATCTTTTGACAGAGGTCGGGTACAGTTATGGAGATTTTCCAGTACATTGCGGGCTTTTTGATGCGGCGCAGCATACGGCAGGTTCGGTACTTGACCGCATGGCGATCGTGCCACGCTATTATGAGGCTTCCGGTCTGGATGTCAATCCTCAGATCATTCGGAAGCTGGAGAATAAAAAGAAAAATCCGGTTGTGGCAAAACTGATCGATGCTTTAAATCTCATCTATGATGAAGAGATCGTCCATGTATACAAGGGAGACAGATGGTTCAAGTATCTCTGTGAAAAAGAGGGCTTGGATGAGAGTGTCTACTTTGAGATCCTTGAACGCTACAAACTTTTAACCAAGCATCGTCCGCATATCAATGTCAATGCAAGAAAAGAGGCCGGGTTCACCTGTGATGAAATTTTGAAACTGGGTGCGAAACAGTGTCAGTGACACAGCTTTATGAAGAGATGCTGTTTCATCCGAAGTGGTACCACTATCCGGTCATTATACTGCTCTTACCGCTCTCCCTGCTTTACGGAAGCTGGATGTTCTTTAGAAGAGCGCTAAGCCAAAAAAAAGATTTTGGACTGCCCATTGTCAGTGTCGGCAACCTCATTGTCGGTGGCAGCGGGAAAACACCGTTTACCATAGTACTTGCCTCCCGATATGAAAATGTGGCAGTGATCTCCCGGGGGTACGGCAGGCAGAGCCGTGGCCTTGTTGAGGTAAGTAGAAACGGAAAGATCCTTGCATCTGTTGAAGAGAGTGGTGATGAAGCGATGCTCATGGCGACTTCCCTCCCCAAAGCATCTGTCATTGTTTCCGAAGACCGGCATAAAGCGATTGCTTTGGCAAAAGAGCAGGGGGCTGCACTGATCATACTTGATGACGGGTTTAACCGTGTGGAGATAAAAAAGTTTGAAATACTTTTGGAGCCGGAAAACATCACCAACCCTTTTCCTTTTCCCTCAGGTCCTTTTCGAGAATTTTTTTGGACTAAAAAAAAGACGGATCTTCTGCTTAAAGAAGGAAAAGATTTTAAGAGAGAAGTCAGTTATGAAAATCTGACAGATAAAATGCTTTTGGCAACAGCTATTTCCGATCCTGTGAGACTTGATGACTATCTTCCTTCCGGAGTAATTGCCAAGGTTTATTTGGAAGATCACGCATATTTTGATGAAAATATGTTGGCTGAAAAAATGTATCTGTATGGTGCAAAAAGTTTACTGGTAACCCAAAAAGATCTGGTAAAAATGAAATATTTTAAGTTACTTATCTCCCAAATTAAGTTAAAATTAAATATAAAAGAAGAGATCTTTTCGGTAATAGACCAATATATAGATCATTTTAACTAAAGAACGACAAGTTGCAAGGGCACTCCGCCAAGGAGTTCTTTTTGGACTTGTTCAAAAAGGATTCCATAAAATGAAACATAAAATTGATGTTGTAAAAACACTGCTTGATGCATTGCCGTTCATCAAGAAATTCTCCAATGAAAAGATTCTGATTAAATACGGTGGTGCTGCACAGACAAGTAGCGAACTTAAAGAGCAGTTTGCACAGGATGTGGTACTGCTTCACCTGGTCGGTCTAAAACCGATCATTGTACATGGCGGAGGTAAAAGTATTACAGCACTTCTGTCCGATCTTGGGGTTGATACTACTTTTGTGGACGGACAGCGTGTCACGACCAAAGAGGTGATGCGCATTGTAGAAATGGTACTCTCAGGAGAGATAAACAAAGAGATCGTTTCCCTGCTGGACAACCATGGTACCAAAGCCATAGGAATTTCCGGTAAAGACGGCGGTTTTCTCAAAGGAATGCCCAAAGATCTTAAAAATTTCGGCTATACGGGGCTGATTGAAGAGGTAAACCCTGAAATTGTAGAGAGTATTATTGCAGACGGAGCCGTACCTGTGATCGCACCGATCGCGGGAAGCAATGTGATGGGGCATCCCGGGTTCAATATCAATGCAGATCTTGCGGCAAGCCGTATTGCGGTGGCACTTGAAGCACGTAAGGTACTTTTTTTGACAGATACTCCGGGTGTTCTTGACAAGGAGATGCAGTTGATTACAAACCTGAGTATTGAACAGACTGAAGCATTAAAAGCAGATGGAACAATACAGGGAGGGATGGTTCCCAAAGTAGATGCCTGTATTGAAGCGCTCAGAGGCGGTGTCAAGAAAGCACATATTATTGACGGGCGTGTTGAACACTCGTTATTACTGGAGATACTGACAAGCTCAGGTGTAGGAACCTGTATAGAACTTTAACCAATCAAAGGAAAAAGAATGAAACTGTGGCACTATAGTATGATCTTTTTTATGTTTCACAGTTTCCTGTCTGCTGCTGCGATCAGGCCTATACCGGAAGTGTCCAAAGTCAATATGAAAAAAGTACGTTTGGGTAAAAAACTTTTCTTTGACCCTCGGTTATCTGAGAACGGGACAGTCTCCTGTGCTACCTGTCATGATCTTAATCATGGAGGGGATGACGGTCTGAAAGTCTCTACGGGTATTAATGGAAAACAGGGAAGTATTAATGCACCGACAGTCTATAATGCTGTTTTTAATTTTCGGCAGTTTTGGGATGGCCGTGCCAAAGATTTGAAAGAACAGGTTGGCGGACCTATTGCAAATCCTGTTGAAATGGGATACAGTATGAAGCAGGCAGTAGAAACCTTAAAGCAAAATCCTGAATATGTGAAAGAGTTTAAAGCAATATATCCCAAAGGTGTTACGGAAGAGACTGTGAAGGATGCTATTGCCGAATTTGAAAAAGCCCTGATTACTCCTGATGCACCTTTTGACAGATATCTCAGAGGCGATAAAAATGCCATCGGAAAAAAAGCGAAAGAGGGATATGCTTTGTTTGAATCAAAGGGCTGTATTCTTTGCCATAACGGTGTAAATGTCGGCGGTAATTTTTATAATAAGTTTGGTATTTTTAGGGATGCCAACAGTAGCAGTCTTGGACGATATAATATTACCAAAAAAGAAGAAGATAAATTTGTATTTAAGGTACCTTCTCTAAGAAATGTTGCTCTGACTGCACCTTATATGCATGATGGTCGTGCAAAAACATTGACCGATGCTGTTGAAATTATGACAGAGCATCAACTGGGACGCTATATAAAAGAGAAAGAGATAGAATGTATAGTGGAATTTCTTAAATCTCTTACCGGAAAGATACCTCAGATTGCAAAAGAGACGCAATGATATATTTAAAAAAAATATGGTACAGAAAAGTTGACAGTTTCTGGTTGCTCCTTCTCTTTTTTGCGTTAATTCTTTATGCACTTTTTTTCTATCTTTTAAAGATTGACAATAATATAAAACATTATGACAGCTATAGGCAAGAGCTACAAAAGATGGGTATATTAAACCATAAGATAGAAGTGATTTTCTATCAAAAATACCGCTATATAGATCATGATCAGACAAGTCATATATTAAAAGAATTTGAAGGATCTGTAGACAAATTAAAAAGGAGTCAGTTACAAGATGAATTTGGTAAACATATCTACAGAGATTTCCTAACCGTAGAGAAAGATTACCAAAACAGAGAGTATCTTCTCCAAAAATTTGAAGCATTAAATGCAAGACTTACCAACTCAATACATACAATTTTTGATCTTAGAAAATCTATAGAAAAAGACTTGATACTTACAAATGAGCAACAAGAAGAGATACATGATACATTTTTTTTAATTTCAGAAATTTTAATGGATATGCCTTACGAAAAAGATCAGTTTGAGAGTTTGCTTTCCGAGCTGAAAGATTCTCAGAAAAACAATAAGC
>Ga0256843_1000999_pt1 | contig 23044 bp, 21 predicted proteins | sample AlvinellametaG_FD_191572 | JGI IMG/M metagenome (GOLD analysis project Ga0256843, IMG submission 191572) | Pompeii worm associated microbial communities from hydrothermal vent at the East Pacific Rise, Pacific Ocean - Alvinella | ecosystem: Host-associated > Annelida > Integument > Unclassified ... | reverse complement strand
ATTGGAAAAATCGCTGATAAAATAATAAAACAAGCACGCTTTTATATTATCTTTTAACTCTATAAATGCTAAAATCTACTTAATTTATTTTGGAGAGAGCAGTTGAGAGAAGCACATGAGGTACTAGCAAGAAAATATCGACCATCGAATTTTGATGAACTGATCGGTCAAGAGACCATCGCACAGACACTTTCACTTGCACTTGATGCGAACCGTCTCTCTCATGCCTACCTCTTTTCAGGACTTCGAGGAAGCGGAAAGACCTCTACAGCACGTATCTTCGCAAAAGCACTTATCTGTGAAGAGGGGATGAGCCATCAGCCTTGTGACAAATGTTCCAACTGTATCATGGCAAAAGAGAACCGTCACATGGACATCATCGAGATGGATGGGGCATCATCACGTAAGATAGACGACATCCGTGATCTCATCGAGCAGACAAAGTACAAACCCGCAGTGGCAAGGTACAAGATATTTATCATCGATGAAGTCCACATGCTTACAAAAGAGGCTTTTAATGCCCTTTTAAAAACACTCGAAGAGCCGCCTGAGTATGTCAAGTTTATCTTGGCGACGACCGACCCGCTCAAACTTCCTGCGACGATCTTAAGCCGTACACAGCATTTTCGTTTCAAAAGCATCGCTACGAACAAAATAGTCGACCACATCGCCCACATTTTACAGCTTGAGGGCATCTCCTATGAAGCACCTGCTTTGGAGATACTCGCACGAAGCGGAAGCGGAAGTCTTCGTGACACGCTTACCCTGCTCGATCAGGCCATCATCTACTCCAAGAACCATGTCGATGTAAGAACCGTTACCGATATGCTCGGACTCGTTGATCCCAAATTCATCGCAGAGCTTTTTGATACTGTTTTTGCCAAAGACTACGCAAAACTTGTGGAGTACACAAAGGTGCTTGAGGATTATGAAAGTGAGATGGTCGTTGATGAGCTCATCGCCTATCTCAAAGAGAAGATGTACAACCAAGATGCGCTCTTCTCGACATTGGTACTTGACAGATTCTTCAGAATTTTAAGCGAGTCAAAATACCTCTTTAGCATAAACGCAGACGGTTCGTTCGTACTCTCTATGATATTTTTCAAGATGATAGAAGCTCTCAAGATCCGTGAGATCGACCAGATGATAGAGTCTTTTCAAAAGGACATCACACGTCCTGAGATAATCACTCCTGCAAAAGCAGTGCCGAGTGAGCCTCAAGAAGTACAAAAGAGCACGACTGTAAAAGTACAGACGACCACACCTGAGATGAACGGAGCAGTAGCAACGCAAGAAGAGCCAAAAGAGCCTCAAGCAGCAGTTCAAAAAGAGGAAGTTCCACAAGCAGAGCCGACACCACCTGCACCGCAAAGAGATGAGGGCTTAGAAAAATTTCAACAGCTCATCGCAAAGATCCAAGACCGCAACTACGACCTTGCAGAGTGTTTTAAGAACAACATCACCTTTATCTCTCTTGCAGACAATACCCTCACATGGGAGAGCTGTGCCGATGATGAGTGCAAAAAGACACTAAAACACGGCTATGGCGTCATCAAACAGCTTGTCCGTGAGGTCTTTAGTTTTGAGACGAAGATCAAAGGTGTAGCCTGCTCTAAAACACCAGAAGAAGTTCAAACGCAGCAAGAGCCCACTGTAGAACCTCAAAACATTGACATACCCCAAGAGATGGCTGTAACAGGAGCGCAAAGCGGTTCTACCCTTGAAGATATAGAGATAGGTGGTGGAGCAAGCTGTGTGGGAGGGTGTAGTGAGCCTTCTGTCGTTGATGAGATCAACGGAGACGACATCACAAAAGAGCCTATGGTACAAAAGGCAATAGAGATGTTTGAAGCTAAAAAAGTAACTATACAGTCAAAGATCTAGTCAAAAAATATCTCACTGCAGCAGATGTTCTCTCTTTTGCAGTAGAGCAAAAGCTCGACATAGGGCATTGCGTTTCGTTTTTTGATGGTTGCGAATTTTGACTGTGATATGTTCAAAACCTCTGCTACATCTTTGTCATAGATACGCTCTTTTGTAGAGCTTAGAGACATACGCTCTTTTAAAATATCTATGATCTGACGAAAATCTCTCATCTTCACTCCTGCTAAACAATCTTATCTTAGAGTGAAAATATATATTATAAAAAACAAAAGATGCAAAAATATGTCATATTGCTATTATTTTTTCTCTTTTGCCTTTAAACGTTTGAGCAGGTTTTTAAAGATAAGTGACATTTTCAAAAACTCCGTGTAGTGTTGTATCTGAACAACAGCGTCATAATTCTTTTTGTTGACCTCTTCAAGGTACTCGGTAAAGTGCTCTACATCTTCCATGACAGTATCATTTAATTTTTTGATATACAAAAATGCAACTACTCCCAAAACCACAAATACGATAAGCACTTCAGCCCAAATGGTATTGTAACTGTCAATAATCATCAATACATCATCATGTTCAGGATTGAGCTGTGCAAGAAGCAGCTCTTTTAACAAAAAATAGGCAACTGAAAAAACAGCACTGAAAAGAAGCACGATGGTCACTAAAAACTTTGTATAAATATCTTTTTTTAAATCTAGCACAGCTTGTAACCCACCCCTCTTACCGTCTGAATGTACTCTTTTGTTTTATCTGGATCTATCTTCTCTTTGAGTCTGTTTATGGCTACATTGACGGTTTTGTACTGATAGTTCTCACTGTCACCCCAAACGCTCTCCAACAGATAGTCCCTCTCCAACACATTGTTCTTGTTGATTATAAATTCACTCAGCAGATCAAACTCAAGCTTCGTGACATCTACGCTCTTGCCATCCACACGAAGAGTTCTTGTACTCTTATCCAAAACTATATCTCTGTATACCAGCTTATCCTGAGTGATTTTGTTCGAAGTTCTTTTTAGAAGTGATTTCACACGTAAAAGCAGCTCTTTCATATTAAAAGGTTTGGTTATGTAGTCATCTCCGCCACTTAAAAAGCCCTCTTCCACATCTTCATCTCTGTCTTTTGCACTTAAAAATATGACGGGTACAGTATTGCCTTCTTCCCGAAGTTCAGCGACGAACTCACTCCCCTCTACACCGGGCAGGTTTCTGTCCATAATAAGAAGGTCTATCTCCTCTTCATCGAGAATCTGCTTGACGGTTTTTGTATTTAAAAAACCGATGGTCTCATAGCCATCTTTTTGAAGGTTGTACTCTAAAAGTTCTAAAAGATCTTCTTCATCTTCTACGATTACGATATTTGCACTCATTTTATACCTATGCTCATTTTTTATTATTATATCAAAGTTATATATTTTTTATCTAAATAATGATAAAATGGGAGAAAATGGAAAGAAGGAGAGGTATCATCATGTTCGTATCATCATATAACACATACCTCTCTACTGCTTCGACCCAGACCAAAAGACCTCAAAAGAAGAGTGAAGATTTCACCCTTAGTAAAGATAAAACTACAGAGGCACCTCTTAAAAAAAGTGAAACACCTACAAAACTTCCACTGAATTATGTTTCACAATTTAAGGTCTTAAGTAACCAGCAAAAGCTCCAAAAGCAAATGCAATCATCACAGAAGAGCAAATTCACGAAAGTAAATATATTTAAAAATGCACAAAGTGCTTACAGTGACAATGCAACAATGTTTCCGCTTATAAAAAAGCCTAAGGTCGCTCTTGGAAACATACAATACAAACTGCCAACGACAACAGCTACAAAACTAAACGCAGTCAATACCTACATAGCCAACGACAACTACTACAAAGTAACTGCCTAGTCCTCTTCTAACCAAGCCTCACTTTTTATACTCTTGCCGTTATCGAACTGCTTGATCTTAAACGCAGTGGTACATTTGCCATCCTCTATCTCCATAATGGCGATCTGAAGGATCTTTTTACACTTTTTCGGAATGTCAAAATGCCCCTTAAGCCCTGTCAAGAACTGCTTTAGCGGTACTTTTGCATCCATCCCTATCACATTGTCACGGCAACCGCTCAGACCCATATCTGTCATGTAAGCTGTTCCCTGCACTATTTGAAAATCATCAGTCGAGACATGGGTATGTGTGCCGATAATAGCACTGACCTTACCCTGCAAAAGCATCATCATTGCACGCTTCTCACTCGTAGCTTCAGCATGAAAATCAACAAAGATGTTCTTAACGCCCTCATCATGCAACTTTTGTACAGTAGCCTCGGCATTACGAAATGCATTGTCACAGTAAGGCATAGAGTAGTGTCCCATAAGATTTAAAACAGCAAGTTTTTCTCCTCCTACATCATAGACCTTACAGCCAGTACCAGGTACGCCATCGGGATAGTTGTGCGGTCTGAGTATCTCATGTGAATCAAGCAGAGGGATGATGTCCTTTTTATCCCAGGTATGATTCCCTCCGCTCATCACGTCGATGCCGTAAGAGAAGAGCTCATTACAGTTTTTCAAGGTAAGCCCAAAACCATGTGAAGCGTTCTCATAGTTTACTATGACAAAATCCACACCCTCTTCTTCTTTTATCTTCGCAAGATGATCCCGCAACATTACACGTCCGGGTTGACCTACTATATCGCCTACAAATGCTATTTTCATTCTAAAGTACCTTTGGTTTGTTATTTCTGAGATAATAGAGTGTCGCTTTTATGATGTCATCATCATCTTTGCTCTCTGATTTTATCGTCTCTTTTGACTCATTAAAATAGGTCAATGTAATATTTTGTCCATAATTGGTGATGGATTTTATCTTCTTCTCAATACTTAAGAGTTTTATCACCATCAACTCAAAGAACTGCTTGGTCGGAGTGTCAAGTTCTGCAAATCTGTCTATCACTTCCTCTTCTATCTCATAAATCTCTACAGCACTCTCAGCTTGAGAGAGTCTTCGGTAGAGGTCTAAACGCAGCCTGTCCTCTTGGACGACCTCATCACTGATATAGGCTGATATGGTAAGTTTTATATCCACTTTTGCGCGCTGCGTTTGAGCGGTATTGCTCAACTCTTTGATGGCATCTTCAAGCATTCTCAGATACAAAGAGTACCCGATGTTTTTGATATGCCCGCTTTGTGCATCACCCACAAGATTTCCACCGCCCCGAATCTCAAGGTCATGGTGTGCAAGAACTGAACCCGAACCCAAAAATGAGTTTGACTCCAGTGCCAACAGACGCTTTTTCGCCTCATCGGTCAGTGCTTCTTTGTTTTGTACTATGAAGTAGGCAAATCCCTCATAGCTCCCGCGTCCGACACGTCCGCGAAGCTGATGCAGATCGGCAATACCGAATCTGTCCGCACCGTCAACGATGATGGTATTGACACGCGGCATATGAATACCGCTCTCGATGATGCTTGTCGCTATCATCATATCATACTCCCCTGCTTCAAACTTGAGCAGCTCTTTTTCCGTCTGCACGGCAGAGATCTTCGAGTGGAGCATCAAGATACGCAGATCAGGAAGCAGTGCTTTTATCTCGCCCATTTTTATAGGCATATGGTCAATCGAGTTGTGCACATAAAAGACCTGTCCGCCACGACGGAGTTCGCGTAAGATGACCTCTTTGATAAGCTTCTCATCATACTCTTTTACAAAGGTACGCACCCCTTGACGCTCACTTGGAGGAGTAAGGAGCTGACTCATGGTCTTTATGGAGCTTAGGGCTTGATTGAGTGAGCGTGGGATCGGTGTCGCGCTCATGGAGAGCAGATGCACATTGTGGTAGAGCTCTTTTATCTTCTCTTTTTGCTTTACACCGAACTTGTGCTCTTCATCGATGATAACCACACCCAGCTTTTTAAACTCCAGCCCGAACAGTGCATGTGTACCTACAACACAGTCTATCTCACCGCTTGCAAGACCTTTTATGATGGCATTTTTCTCTTTTGTGCTCACAAATCTGTCAAGCTTGGCATAACGGATACCCAAGTCACTAAAACGCTCATCAAGACTTCGCCAGTGTTGTGCTGAAAGAAGTGTTGTAGGGACTATAAATGCAGACTGGTAGCCTGATTTGTATGCCGCGAAGATGGTATTTAAAGCGACCTCTGTTTTTCCAAAACCGACATCACCGCTAAGGAGTCTGTCCATGATATTTCCAGAGCTCATCTGGTTTATTATCTCATTTATCGACTGCGTTTGATCCTCAGTATACTCAAACCCTGAGAGTGCCTGAAACTCTTTGAGGCTCTTTTTATCTATGGAGATCTTCGGTGCTTTTATGAGCGCACGTGCGGCAGCCGTGTTTACGATCTGACCTGCGATCTCAAGCAGACGTTTACGTACGGTCGCTTTTAGTTTTCCAAAGCTCCCTTTGCCCAGTCTGTCAAGTACAGGAGTAGAACCACCACCCGCGATGTAGCGGTCGATAAAATCAAGATTTTCAACTGGCAGCAGTATCTTGTCATCACCGACATACTTGATAACGATGAAATCCTTCACACCTCCAAGAATCTCCGTCTGCTCGATCTTCTCAAAGATACCGACACCATAATCCTCATGGACGACATAGTCACCGGCTTTAAGGTCATCAAGTAAAATAGAACTTTTGCGGCGTCTGCGTTTTTTATCTGCTTTATTGAGCGAGATCACAAGTTCATCATCTGTAATGATATTTAAGATATAAGGTGCTTGGACGACATTGATATTACTCGTATCATAGATACCTGCCTGCTTTACAGTTGCCGTATTTGCTGCAATTATGGTTACTTTTTTATCTTTGTGTACCTTTAAGAGCTGCTCTACATTTGCAACGACCAGCTCTTTTACACTATCGTTCTCTGGCAGTTTCTCAAGCTCAAATGCTTCTCTTGATATTTGCGGATTATTGATACCGTACGCATCTTGCAAGACACCATCAAGGTTTCTGATAAGTTTGACATCTTTAGCGTCTAAAAAGTTCTCTGCAAGTTCATCAAGGTGCCAAAATCCCAAAGAGGCGATATCTTTGTTGAGTGCATCAAACTCACTCTTCTCTATCTTTGCATTGAGCGCATTGAATCCCTCTTCATCAAGTGCGTAAAAAGCACTACGAACTTCGATCTCTTCAAGATCATCACCCAAAGTCCGCTGCGTTTCAAGTGCGAACTCTTTTATCTGCTCTATCTCATTGTCAAAGAGTGAGATACGTACAGGATTTTCAGATGAAGGTACATAGATATCTATGATATCTCCACGAAAAGAGATCTCCCCCTCAACCTGCACCATATCTACAAAAGTGTAACCCCAAAAGAGCATCTTCTCTTTAAACGCACTAAGATCTATCTCATCTCCAAATGCCAAAGCAGTTGAGCCCAGTATCTCTTTTTTTGGCAGATCAAAGAGCAGTGTTTTAAGCGGTGATATAACAAGCGGTTTTTTCTTTGCCGAGTAGTAGCTTCTCAGCGCATAGAAAAGCTCATGCAGCTCCTCTTTGTAAGAGCGCAGATCATCACCGTAAGAGGGACGAAAATCAGGAAAGACAACAACATCTTTCTTAAAATACTTCGCGACAGTTTCCAGTTCATGCGCCTCTTTTGCATCTTCACAGATCAGCACATCCAAAGGTATCTTTTTTGTATTGTTTTTAAAATAATTGTATAAAATTGCTTGTGACATTAAACTTCTTCTATTTTTTAACTAATTGAATACGGCTCATGGCTTCGATGACCGACTGCCATGGCACTTTTTTCTCTTTTTCAAATATCTGATTATAATTTTCCTGTGTCCATTTAATAAACCAATAGGGATTTAACGGACGCTGAATAAATCGTACTTCATAATGTAAATGTGGACCATTGCTGATACCAGAATTTCCAGTGTAGCCTATAAGCTCACCTTTTTTGACATATTGACCGGATTTTACCACTATTTTTTTAAGATGGGCAAAATATGTCTTAAAGCCATACAAATGCACCAAAATAATTAAGTTTCCAAAACCGCTGCGTTTATGATACGCCGCCCACTCTACTATCCCATTTGCAGTTGCATAGACAGGTGTATTGCGTTTGGCCTTCATATCGCTTCCTTTGTGAAACTCACGTTTGTGTGTCAAAGGATGGATACGATAACCGAACTTGCTTGTAATACCGTGATACTCGACAGGTGAACCGCTAGGAATAAGTTCAAGCAGTGTTGCACGCTGCTTCGATGTGAGCTTAGTGATATTCACACGCTCTTGCAGATCAGCATTTTCAATGGTTTTAAGCCCCATCAGCTCTTCGATCTCCGAGAGAGAGTCTGAGATCTCTTCAAGTTCCTGCTTCTTCTCTTTTAAATGCTCTTTTGTCTCCTGTATGCTCTTTTGCAGCAGTTCATCTTGTTTTTTGAGTGTTTTGTAAGCCTTTTCGATCTCTTGTTTTTTCTTTTGAACCTTATCTACGCTGTTATTGAGGTAGATGATCGTACCCATAGCAAAAAGCCCCATACTGATAATAAGAGCCAAAAGATAAAAGAAGAACTTCTTTAAAAGTTTATGAACATTGAACTTCTTCACTCCATTTTCATCATGAATGGTTATCGTAAAGTGCTTATCCATGATAATAGTTCTTTAAAAAGGTTTCGGCAACACTAAACGAGCCAAATACAAGGTAGTTCTTCTCGTTTGAGAGCTCTTTAAACTCACTGTATTCCAAAGAGAGATCAACTACAGCCTCTTTGAGCACAGCAGCCTCTTCGATACGCTCTTCATCCACTTTTATAATTTCAACATTACTGATAACAGGTTTTAAAAGGCGTAATATCTCTTTGTAGTTCTTATCTTTATAACTGTTGTAAATAAGAGTATATTTCTCGCCATCCAAGCTTTTTGCTATAGAGCCTGCTGCCAATGTATTGTGTCCGACATCAAGTAGGATATTATCGGATAGTCTGCTCAAACGTCCAAAGAGCTTTGCGTTTGAAAACTCTTTTGTTTCATACGAAAGACCAAGATAGTTCAACGCAGCGATCGCCAATTTTAGATTCATCTGCAGATAGGGTGCTAGTAAAAGTTCTTCTGATATTTGAGCGATCTTCACATTGTCCTCTCTGTTGAGATACTCTGTAAAAGAAGCTATCTTTACTCCTTTTTCCACAGCCATCTTAGCTGCGATCTCTAAAACCTCTGGATGTTTTTGCATCCCTATTATCGCTGCACTTTGGACTGCGTTTAGCTTTGTTTGTGCTATCTCTTCTATCGTTGTTCCCAAAAATGCTTCATGGTCAAGATCAATGGGCGTTACAAGTGTCAAGATATTTTCAAATACAGCGGTCGCATCATGCTCTCCACCCAAACCTGCTTCAAGTACAACATAATCGCACTCTTGATAGACCAAAAGTGCCAACAGTGTCGTATACTCAAAATAGCTCAAAGCATCAGCATCTTCTTTGGATAAAAGAGCGAGGAGCTCTTGATGTACCTGATTTAATTTCATATCAGATACATTTTCGCTGTTTAACCAAATCCTTTCATTAAACGCTAATATATGTGGAGAGGTGTAGTGTCCAGTATTAAAACCAAGAGAGTAAAGAGCAGAAGCCAAAAAACGCCCTGTTGTTCCCTTACCATTCGTTCCGATGAGATGAATGATCTTAGGTACTCTTAAATGTTTTTTGATCTTCGCATAGATTCGCGGCATTCGCGTATAATCGATCTCGTCATAATAGAGAGGTTTATTGTCTAAAAACTGTTCTAACAAAACTACTTCTTATATTCCACGCGATTTCGTCCATCTTTTTTTGCTTTATAAAGATATTCATCTGCAGAATTGATCGTCGCTTCAAGTGAGACATGTTTTGCTCTTTCACTCACTCCAGCACTTACGGTAACATTTATACGTTTACCCTTATAGATAAAACGTGCTTTTTGAACGTGTTCTCTTACCTTTTGTGCAAAGATGACACCGCCTTGTGTATCAGTATCACCCAATATCGCCAAGAACTCTTCACCACCAAAACGACCTACAACATCCACACTTCTAGAATCTTTTTTAAGGATCTTGGCAAACGCAGCAAGTACTGCATCTCCTGCCTCATGCCCATACTTGTCGTTTACCTTTTTAAAATGGTCAATATCGAACATCACAACGGAGTAGTTACGTCCATAACGCTTAAACTCCGCCTCTTTCATCTGCATCAGTTCATCCAGTGCACGTTTGTTATAGAGCTTTGTCAGAAAATCCTCTTGAGACTCTTTCTTTGCCCGTTCAAGCTCTTTTTCCAAAGTTCGTACTTTTTCACTGAGAAGCTTCACCTCTGTGGAGTGTCCTTTGAGTTCGTTACTGAGTACTTCAGTGTTCTTTTCCAAAGCTACTGCAATGGTAAAGAGCTTTTTATGTGCGACCTTGAAGTTTGTCGTAGACTCTTCACTGTAGAGTTCAAGTTCTCTTTTGATCTTTTGTATCTCAATATTTGAGTTATCTGAACTCTCTATCATATCTATCAAACGCAGTGAAAGTTTATCTAAAACACCATCAATGGAGCCAACCATATCTTTTACTGTTTTATTGTCTAGTGCGATTCTTAGAGTAATGATGGACTTGATCTCATTCTCTATAGAATCAGATTCCAATATCGATGGATCTGCTCTTAATTTATCACTTATGGAAGCTATCTCGTCATTTACACTTGAAGCGATGGAGGGTACAAATGAGGCGATCAAAAGTTTTGCAAGTTTTTTCAGATCGGCTTTTTGAGCTTCGCTCGAACAGCTACTGCCATGGAGTCCCTCAACGGTCTTACGCAGATCTGTTGTGTCAACGGCACCGTAATCTTTGAGCTGTTCTAAAAAGGTATCATCATAGGTAGTGATGAAGTTCACCCACTGTTGACGAAGGTTCTCAAGCTGTTCGGGCTGCGCTGCTGATTCTATGACATCTATACTTTTACGTGATAAAGAGGCGACCTCTTTATTATGTAACACAGAAGCCACTTGTAAAATACGCTTGGTTAAAAGGATTTGTGACTCTAGAATTTTAGTACATTGTGTAGGGTTTGTGCGGTTGAGCTTTGTCACGACATAGCGTACAAACTCTTTCATCGTTTTAATATGATAGTTATGCAGATCGTTTTGAAGATCTTGATTGAGCAGGTGAATGTAATTATCTAAATGCTCACAATCTTCAACCCTCATTCTTGCTTTTTTCGCCTCTTTACAAAAGGCTTCTGCATAAAAGTCAGGCGTGAGGAGTCTTCCCTCACTTTGCAATCTTTTAAGAGTATTGTTAATAATAGTTTTAATAGTCATTCACACTCTCCTATTTTTTTCTAGAGCCTTCTGCTGAAATCTGCGCAATAAATGATGAGATCGCTTTTGCAGAACCATATTTAATCGCATCAAATCTCTCTTGATCTGTAAAGACTGCGTTTGGTAAAACAGAAAAATCATATGTACCACGTGATACATAATGTTTTTTGCTATTCTTATTCTCTCTAGTTATACGAAGTACTATTGTAGCACGATATGCAATAACAAATCCATCTGCGTTATACTGGATCGGAGTATATGAAGGAGGATCAAGAGCAATGCTCAAATGTGTATCTGCGTACTTTTGTGTAGTGAGTGAAGTGTGAAAGATCTCCACCAAGGCAGCATCAACGGCATCTTTAATCAGTACCGTATTTTCAGGATCTTGGGCAGATATCACAACGTCAGTGCTGATCTTTCTGCCAAGAACCTCTCTTGCATATTTGGAAGATGGTTTATATCCACATGCACTAAAGAGCAGTACGACCATTGTAAGCAGTATGAACTTTTGTACATTTGAATAGAGTTTCAAGTTAGCCCTTTATCACGAGGTTGACAAGTTTTTTAGGAACAACTATCTCTTTTACTATCTCTTTACCCTCTAGCCATTTTGCTACACTCTCTTTTGCAGCTGCTAAAATATCATCTTTACTTGCATCTGCCGCTACTTCTATCTCACCACGTTTTTTTCCATTTACAGAAACACCAAGTGAAATACTATCTTCTACAAATACCTCTTCGATTATCTCTTGCTTGGAGAGGTTTTTCAGATTAAAGCAATTTTTAGAGATCTCCCAACAAGTATGTGGAATTACAGGCTCCATAATTGAGCTGAGTATCCAGTAACCTTCACTCCATACATCTGCATTTTTTTGTGCATTGAGTGCGTTCATCGCTTCCATGACACCTGCTATCATCGTGTTAAATGTATAACGTTCAGCATAAACATCCTCTGCACGTTTTAAGGCTTCATAGACTTTTTTACGTGCAAATTTTTCCTCTTTTGAAAGTGCTGCATGGTCTATCTCTGGCTTAGATTCTGTCGCTACAACATTGGCACTTCTGTCAAAAAATCTTTTTATAAATTTATATGCTCCATCGACAGCGCTGTCGTTCCACTCTAACTCTTGAGTAGGCGGTGCAGCAAAAAGGATGAAAAGGCGTGCAGTATCTGCTCCATATTTTTCTATAATGGCATCAGGGTCAACTGTATTGCCTTTAGATTTACTCATCTTAGCACCCTCTTTAAGTACCATTCCCTGCGTTAAAAGTCTGTCAAACGGCTCATCGAACTCCAAATAACCCAGATCACGGAAAACTTTTGTAAAGAATCTTGCATAGAGAAGATGAAGTATGGCGTGCTCGATACCACCGATATAATGGTCAACTCCCATCCAGTACTTCAACTGCTCGGCAGAAAATGCCTCTTTTTCCCAATTTTGCGGTGATGCACAAAAACGTAAAAAGTACCAGCTAGACTCTACAAAGGTATCCATAGTATCTGTCTCACGTGTCGCATCTCCGCCACACTCAGGACATTTACAATGTTTCCATGTAGGATGGTTTTCAAGAGGATTTCCCTCTCCCGTTATCTCAATATCTTCAGGAAGTGCGATAGGAAGATTCTCTTTTTTCTCCATTACAAGACCACATTTGTCACAATGCACAAAAGGAATAGGTGCACCCCAGTATCTCTGACGGCTTACACCCCAATCTTTGAGCTTGTAGTTGGTAGTTCTTTGACCCAGTTTTTTCTCTTGAAAGAGATCAATGATCTTTGATTGTGCCTCTTTAGAGTTCATCCCGTCAAAGCTCTCAGAGTTGATAAGCTTACCCACTTCAGTAAAAGCAGATTTAGAGAAATCATGCTCCCCTTCAAACGGTACTATCACTGCGTTTATAGGAAGATCATATTTTTTAGCAAAATCATAATCTCTCTCATCATGAGCAGGAACCGCCATAACAGCGCCACTACCATAATCCATAAGTACAAAGTTCGCTATCCAGACAGGTACTTTTTTCCCAGTGAGCGGATGGATGACGTTCAGATCAAGTGAAAGTCCTGATTTCTCTTTTTGTCTATCGATGGAAGAGGCATTTTTCATTGCATTTATCTTCGCGATAGTTGCATCATCGAGCAGTTTGTTCTCTATCATATAGGTAACAATAGCATGCTCAGGTGCAAGTGCTGTATAGCTTACTCCGTAGATCGTATCAGGTCTTGTTGTAAAGACATCAAAACTTTCAAACTTACCATCAAGTTTTGCTTTACTCTCTTCATCAAAGAAGAGATCAAACGCAAGTCCGTTCGATTTTCCTATCCAGTTCTCCTGCATAGTAAGAACCTGTTTAGGCCAGCCGCCCTCAAGTTTTTTAAGATCTTCTAAAAGTTCATCTGCATAAGCAGTGATCTTGAAGTAGTACTGGTTCATATCTTTTTTGACTATCGGAGTATCACATCTCCAACAGCATCCATCTACGACCTGCTCATTTGCAAGAACGGTTTGGTCATGCGGACACCAGTTAAGCATCCCTTTTTCACGATAGAGCAGACCTTTGTTATACATATCTATGATGAAGCCCTGCTCGAACTTCGTATAGAGTTCATCACTTGTTGCCAATTCACGTTTACGCGAAAATGAGAAACCAAGAGAGTAGAACTCATTTTTCATATAGTCGATGTTATCATATGTCCAGCTCTTTGGATGGCTTCCGTTCTTGATCGCTGCGTTTTCTGCAGGCATACCAAAACTATCAAATCCAATAGGATGAAGAACGTTCATCCCCTGCTGTCTGTAATAACGTGCAAAAGCATCACTGATAGAGTAGTTTCTTACATGCCCCATATGCAGACGTCCACTAGGAAAAGGAAACATCGATAGGATGTACTTTTTCTCTTGTGTAAAGTCTTCGCTTGGTTCAAAACTATCGTTCTCTTTCCAGTACTCTTGCCATTTTTTTTCTATTGTCTGTGCGCTATATTCCAAACTCTTTCCTCTAATACTCTTCGTGTGTTTTACTACTCTCAATATAGACAAGTCCCATTGAGAAGATATTTGCTATTAATGCCCCGATTGCCAATGCAATTGCCCATGAATCATCTTGAACGATTACTAAAAAAATAAAAGCCGGGATAAGGTGTAGGTCGGCAACCAAAGAGGATGCCAACAGCTCTGCTGAGAGAAGATTTCTAACACCGATCTTCAAGATCGTAGATATTAGGTTTACACTTGCAGCAACAAAAAGTGAGATAGCAGTGTTTTCATATAAAAAACCTGCAATTGACGTTAAACTCATTAATGAGAAAAATACGTATACTACCTTACCCCAATCCATTACATTACTCCAGATTCGTACTGTGCTCTCATTCTCTCTTTTTCTGCTTCGCGTTTTGCTTTTTCAGCAAGTTTTGCATGATAGTTTTTCACATCAAAACCAAACAGCATAAGAATAGGTGAAGCGACGAAGATAGATGAATATGTACCAACGATTATACCTACTAGAAGTGTAAATGCAAAAGCATGAATGATCTCACCACCGAACATAAAGAGTGTAAAGACCACAAAGAACGTCGTAAGTGAAGTCAGTGTCGTACGAGCCAGTGTTCTTGTGATTGATTCATTGATGATCTCTGCTAGATCAACATTTTTAGACTTCACGATTCCCTCACGAATACGGTCAAATACGATAATAGTATCATTGAGCGAATATCCTAAGAGTGTCAGTATCGCCGCTAAAACATCAAGATTAACATCTATCTGAAACAGTGCGACCGCTCCCATCGAGATAGAGACATCATGGATAAGAGCCACAATAGAAGCAACAGCAAAACGCCACTCGAATCTAAACGCAACATATATCAAGATAGCCGCGACAGAGAGTAAAAGTGCCATAAGCCCTTTCTCTTTTAGCTCTGAACCGACCTTAGGCCCTACAATATCTACACGACGAACTTTAAAGTTCCCTGTACCTTTGAGTGCCTCTCGTGTTACATCACCAACATCTTGTGTAACGCTTCCAGTCGATGTTTTCATACGGATAACAACCTCATCAGGAGAACCAAATTCAGTTATCGTTGCATTATCAAAAAGTTTGTTGCCCTTAAGCTTGTCACGCATCTTCTCTATAGGTGCTTTTGTATCATACTTTACTTGGACAATCGTACCACCGGCAAAGTCAATCCCGTAATTCAGCCCTTTAGTAGCAAGAATCGCATATGAGGCCAATACCAAGATAATTGAAATTGTCATAGCAATTTTTGATTTGCCCATAAAATCAAGTGGGTGTTTATATTTAAAAAACTCCATAATTATCCTTTAATCCCAAACCAAAAACGGTAATTTTTACTTTTACTCATTTTTGATTCTAGCAATTGATAAATTCCGTGAGTACCTAAAATAGCAGTCAGCATTGATGCCAAGATACCGATACTCATCGTAATCGCAAAACCTTTGATCGCACCCGTTCCGTAAACATACAGAACAACCGAAGCGATAAGCGTTGTAATGTTCGCATCTAAAATTGCTGTCATTGCGTTTGAGTATCCATCTTCTATTGCTTTATGCATCGACTTACCTTCATAGATAAGTTCACGGATCCGCTCTGTAATAATTACATTGGCATCCACGGCCATCCCGACCGTCAGGACAATACCAGCCATACCCGGCAAGGTCAATGTCGCACCAAAAAGACTCATAACGGCTAATAGTAAAAAGAGGTTGGCAATAAGTGCAATATTTGCTATAACACCTGCCATACGGTAATAGACCATCATAAACGCAATAACCAGAACAAATCCACCGATCAATGCCACCATAGATGCTTTAATACTGTCTGCACCAAGACTAGGTCCTACTGAACGTTTCTCCATCAGATAGATAGGCGCAAGCAATGCACCTGAACGCAAGGCAATGGCTAAATCTTTCGCTTCTAGAACTGTGTAGTTACCAGATATCTGTCCAGCACCACCACCGATACGCTCATTGATATTTGGAGCAGAGAAAACTTTACCATCGAGAACGATAGCAAGACGTTTACCAACATTTTTACCAGTAAAGTCACCAAAGATCTCAGCACCCTCAGAGTTGAGTTTAAAATCAATCACTGGACGGTTGTTCTTATCAAAACCAACATTTGCACCTGTGAGCATACTTCCGTCTAAAATAGGAATCTCATGAACAAGGTACTTGATCTTAGGATTTTTCGCATCTGGTAATATCACATCACCATAAGCAGCAGCATCCGCAGGACTCATGTTATATACTCTTGCATTTCTAGCTTCATCAACAGCCATAAGCTCAAGTTTTGCAGCGCGCGAGATAAGTTCACGTGCACGTTGCTCTTCTTGTGGTGTTTTGATCCCTGCAAGTTCTACAAGAATTTTATCTTTTCCTTGACGTGCAACGATTGGCTCAGAGAGTCCAAACTGATCGAGTCTATTTCTAATTGTTTCTATCGCTTGAGAGATAGCGTGTTTTTTAATCGTTTTAATCTCTTTTGGTGTAAACGAGACCGTTATAACATCACCCTTAACATCCACTTTTGCACCATCAATCTTAGAGAGATAATCCTTAAAGGTTTTGATATCATCACTATCAAGTACCTCAAAATGTACATTATTTGCGTCAAATGCAAGGTTGTCAATTAAAATCTCATTTTTATCTGCATAACGTTTGATACTTGCAGCAATGGATTTAATACGACTCTTAACAGCTTCATCGGTTTTCACACCTAAAAGCATATGCAGACCACCTTGAAGATCAAGGCCTAAAGTTATTTTTTTTCCACCTTCGGTTTGTAAAAGCGATGGAATAGAGAAAGCTATTCCAAAGACGATTGCTAAAGCGAAAATGACTACTCGGTAATTAAGCTTCATCCTCGTACTTCTTTGCAATGGAATCTTTTGTAATTTTTACGATGGTATCATCATTCATTTTTACAGAGAGAAATTTCTCTTCTACTTTATGAATAGTTACAATGAATCCACCGTTAGTGATAACTTTATCACCTTTTTTAAGAGCTTCTAGCATCTCTTTTTTGGCTTTAGCCTCTTTTTGTTGTGGGCGGATAATTACAAAATACATAATTGCAATTAAAAATACAAATGGTAACAATTGAGAAATAATTTCCATGATCGGGACATCCTTTAGTTAAAATTGTGAGGATTATACAAAAACTATGCTAATAAGCTATTAAATCTAGTACAATTTCACTATGAAAAAATTTATATTACATCTTTTACTTGCAATAGTCACTGCTGTATGCTTTAGTGCCTTTATTTATCTCGATGATTACGGTCTTACAAACAAACTTTTAAATACACTTTTAGGTCTTGGTGCATTTGCTCTTCTCTTGTATATTCCAAGACGTGCCATTCTTTTTAGCGGATTTTTCATCGGTCTTTTATGGTTCTACTGGATAGGTTACAGTTTTAAATACCAAGGGGTAGGATATATGACCCCTATCGTTACTTTTGGATTTGGTATTTTGTATCTCCTTTTCTTTGCACCGCTTGCCTTTACCGACAAACCCTATATTCGTGCAATATTTTTATTTATCTTGAGCTTTGTAGAGCCTCTTGGCTGGAACTGGATGAAACTTGAGCTTCCTTTTGTCAACAGCTATATCGGTGTATACAACTACCAGTTCATAGCCCTGCTTTTGGCACTGAGCCTTCCTGCGCTCATCCCAGATAAAAAGCTCAAAGCCCTGCCTCTGCTGCTGCTTATCGCTGCGTTTAATTACGGATACCCTCCGCAAAAAGATGCTCCGCTCAAGATCAAACTCGTCCAGACTGAGATAAAACAAGAGGATAAATGGCAGCGAAAGAATCTCTATCCGACCGTTGAGATGATATTTAATAAGATTCAAGAGGCTACCCAAGAAGGCTATGACCTTGTTGTCCTGCCAGAGTCTGTTTTTCCTCTTTTTATGAACAAAAACCCTATGTTGCTCTCTCAGGTATTAGAAGCAAGCAAGCACATTGACATCATTGCAGGTTCCCTTCTGCGTGAAGATCATCTCAACTACAATGTCACCTACTTTTTTCACAATGGCAAGTTCAACATAGCGAAGAAGCTCGTACTTGTTCCTTTTGGGGAGTATATCCCACTTCCAGGTTTTATGAAAAAATTCGTCAATGATACTTTTTTTGCAGGAGCAAGTGACTTTGTAACAGCAAAACATCCGACAGATTTTACGATCAAAGGAGTAAAATTCAGAAATGCCATCTGCTATGAAGCGACCTGCCAAGAGCTTTATAATGGAGATGTCAAGTACATGATAGCCATCAGTAACAATGCATGGTTCGCCCCCTCCATCGAACCGACTCTGCAAAGACTTTTGATGGAATATTATGCACGTAAAAAAGGTGTCACTATCTATCATGCAGCGAACTATAAAGGAACGGGAGTTATCAAATAATCTTATTATAAACTCTATTAGATATAATAAGAAAAAAATATTCTCTTAGGGTTACCAATAATATGCAAAATTTAAAAAATCCAAATCTTTATATAAACCGTGAACTCTCATGGCTGCAGTTTAACACCAGAGTGCTCAAACAAGCGCAAGATGAGTCACTGCCACTCTTAGAACGTCTCAAGTTCTTGGCGATCTACGGTACGAATCTTGATGAATTCTATATGATCCGTGTCGCAGGACTCAAAAAGCTCTTCTCAGCCGGTATCATCGTCTCAGGTGCTGACAGACTTACACCACTACAACAACTCCGTGAAATTCGCAACTATCTTCACCAAGAACAACAAGTAGTGGAGCATTGCCGCAGTGAGATATTTAAAAAACTCGAACCACATGGAATTTCCATAAAGACATATGATGAGCTGAACAATCAGGACAAACACAGCCTCAACCAATATTTCAATGAAAACATCTACCCTGTTATCATTCCTATTGCTGTTGATGCCACCCATCCCTTCCCTCATCTTAACAACCTTAGTTTTGGGCTTATCGTAAAACTTCGTGATACTGACAATCCAGATATAGAACGCTTTGGTATCATCCGTGTTCCACGTGTTTTAGATAGATACGTACAACTCAGCAACGGAACATATATCCCTATCGAGAGTGTTGTTGAGAAACATGTTGATGAGCTTTTCCCTGGTTACTCACTTATCAAGTATGCTTCATTTCGTGTAACGAGAAATGCAGATATCGCAATAGAAGAGGAAGAGGCTGACGACTTTATGGAGATCCTTGAAGAGGGACTAAAACTCCGCCGTAAAGGTGAAATGGTACGTCTTGAGGTCGGTTCAAACGCAGATGATGAGATCATCAACTTCTTTAACCGTCATGCACATATCTATAAAGATGACATTTACAAATTTCACACATTTTTAAATCTTTCAAGCCTCTGGCAGATAGTATCGAACAAAGATTATGCACATCTTTTGGCACCATCGTTCCAACCAAAGGTCCTGCCTCCGTTTGACAGTAATGAGGATTATTTCTCTATTTTAGAGAAACAGGATGTATTGCTTTACCATCCGTATGATAGTTTTGAGCCTGTTGTAAACCTCATCCAGTGTGCTGCAAAAGACCCTGATGTCGTATCTATAAAAATGACACTTTATCGTTCAGGTACAAAATCTCCAATCGTAAAAGCACTCATCGATGCGAGTGAAAGCGGTAAGCAGGTAACCGTTATGGTTGAGCTCAAAGCAAGATTTGATGAAGAGAACAACCTTATCTGGGCAAAAGCACTTGAGAAATCAGGAGCACATGTTATCTACGGTATTCAAGGCTTTAAAGTTCACGCCAAAGCTGCTCTTATCACACGCAGAAGGAACGGGAAGCTCAAACAGTATGCACATCTTGGGACAGGGAACTATAATCCTGCAACTTCAAAAGTATATACTGACATGAGTTACATGACGAGTAAAGACACTGTCACAAATGACCTGACACGATTTTTCCACTTTTTGACCGGTTTTAGTAAAAAAGGAAAACTCAACGAACTCTATATGGCGCCATCACAGATAAAACCAAAACTCCTCTCTTTGATCCACAATGAGACAAGACAGGGAGAGAACGGACAGATCATCGCCAAAGTGAACTCACTCGTTGATGAAGATGTGATCCGTGCGCTCTACAAAGCATCTCAAGCAGGTGTAAAGATAGACCTTATCGTCCGTGGTATCTGTTGTCTCAAACCAGGCATAAAAGGAGTAAGTGAGAACATCCGTGTTATCTCTATCTTGGGTAAATATCTCGAACACGCCCGTGCTTTTTACTTCAAGAACGATGCTTCTCAGATCTATATCTCAAGTGCGGACTGGATGCCTCGTAACCTTGTGAGACGTATCGAACTTTTAACGGCGATCAAAGATGAAGCATCACGAAACAAGATCATCCAGATTTTAAAACTTCAGTGTGCTGACAATGTTCTGGCACATGAACTTAAAAGCAATGCCAAGTATGTAAAAGTAACTCCAAAAGATGGAGAGAAAAGCATCAACAACCATAAATTGCTTGAAGAGTATGTCAATAAGATCGCAAAAGCAACACGTAAAGAGACCTCAAGTTATGTTACACAACTGGCTGAACGTCTTTTCATCGAGAGTTAGGAGAGAGTTATGCTACATACATTTAAAGGAATAGATCCAAACATAGGAAAAAACAGCTGGATAGCACCCTCTGCGGATGTTGTCGGAGATGTCACGTGTGGAGAGGATTGCTCTATCTGGTTCGGCTGCGTTGTACGTGGTGATGTTCACTACATCAAGATAGGCAACAGAACAAACATTCAAGATCTCTCTATGATCCATGTCACACATTATAAGAACGATGACAAATCAACAGGGAACCCGACTATCATAGGTGATGACGTAACTATTGGTCACCGTGTAATGCTTCACGGTTGTACAGTAGAAGATGCCTGCCTTATAGGTATGAGTGCGACCATACTCGATGGTGCGGTCATTGGAAAAGAGAGCATAGTCGGAGCGGGAGCACTTGTTACAAAGAACAAGGTCTTTCCTCCACGTTCACTCATTATGGGAACACCGGCAAAAGTTGTACGGGAATTAACTGCGGAAGAAGTTGCAGAACTCTACGCTTCAGCGAAGAGATATGTTGCGTTTAAGAGAGATTACCAAGAGTAATCATGCAACATCATAGACCATATATTTACCCTTATGGGTTTGGGCTATGACATTTTGTTTGATCTTTGTCGATGAAGTTTGAGGGTTATAGCTCACTTGTACGATCTTTGCACCTTTTGATTTTAGATATTTTTCAACTGCGATATTATGAGGTTTGTCTCCCCAATCTTCACCAATCACAAAAATATCAGCATCTACTGCCTTGCATTGAGTAACATACTCAAGTTCATCATACGATACGACATCATCTACACAATCCAAAGCTTTTAACATTCTCATTCTTTGAGCTAATGGAATTACAGGCACATTTCTTTTATATGAAGCGACTACTTCATCAGAAGCAACTCCGACTACAAACTTATCACCCAATGTTTTACAGTACTCTAAAAGGTCTAAATGACCAATATGTAACAAATCAAAAGTACCAACGGTATATACGGTCATGCTTACTTCCTTAAGTAAAATTTATTTTATCCATAATACTCTTTTATACTGAATTTTATGCTATACTGAAAAAAGAATTACAAAATACTTAAAAAATAGGAATTTGAATGCCAAAAGCAACTAACGTACACGAAAAGTTACAACAACCCACTATTTTATCTTATATCAAAGATATTCCAAACCTTTTATCACTTTCAGGACTGGCTTGTACCATCCTTTCTATCTATTACTCTATTGCGGGTATTTATACTCTTGCAATGATCGGGATGGTTTGGGCTGTTGCTTTTGACTGGGCTGACGGGCTTGTCGCACGACGGCTCAAAGGAAGAACTCCAACCGATGCAAAGTTCGGAGGACAGCTTGATGTTCTCATAGATATTGTCAGTTATGGTGTCACACCTGCCATCTTGCTCTTAAGCTATGGTCATTTTGAGCCTCTCTTTTTAATTGGAGCCTTTATCATGGTTGCAGCGGCTGCGATACGCCTGAGCTACTTTAGTACATACGGTTTAGCAGGAGGAACAAAATACACAGGACTAGCACTCGATAACAACAGTCTGATCTTGGTTGCGCTGTTTTTACTAGAAGGTGTTGTCAGTCATGGAGCATTCACAACTCTTTTGTATATAAGCGGCGTTGCACTTGCTATACTCAATGTTTCACAGATCAAGACACCTAAACTCTCAGGAAATCCCAGAAATGTCTGGCTTTTAGCTCTTTATACACTAAGCATAACTGCTGTTTACAGTTGGAAGTTTTTAAATTAGTATAATCTATCTTATAAACAAAGGGGGAACAGATGAATAAAAAAGAAGAATTCTTAAAGATGATGAACTTTAGGCATGCCTGCAAAATGTTTGATACCACAAAAAAGATCAGTGATGAAGATATGCATTATATTTTAGAGGTTGGACGAAAATCACCGAGCTCATTTGGAATGGAAGCATGGAAATTTTTGGTCATTACAAATGATGCACTCAAAGAGGAGTTAAAACCCTTTTGTTGGAATCAACCACAGATCACGACCTGTTCACATTTAGTGGTTGTTTTAGCTGGTATAGAATCTTTAAAAGTAGAAAGTGGCGTAGTACGCTCACGCTTTATGCGTCGTAATCTGCCACAAGAGAAATTAGATGCTTATATAAAACTCTATGCTTCACATCTTAGTGATACGCTAAGCAGTGATGAGAAGATATACCAATGGAGTGCCAGACAAACCTACATAGCCGCTGCAAATATGATGAGCGCTGCCGCATGTATAGAGATCGACTCATGTCCGATAGAAGGGTTTGAAAAA
>Ga0256843_1000998_pt1 | contig 23074 bp, 16 predicted proteins | sample AlvinellametaG_FD_191572 | JGI IMG/M metagenome (GOLD analysis project Ga0256843, IMG submission 191572) | Pompeii worm associated microbial communities from hydrothermal vent at the East Pacific Rise, Pacific Ocean - Alvinella | ecosystem: Host-associated > Annelida > Integument > Unclassified ... | reverse complement strand
AACATCTAAAAGTGTAAATGTACCATTGACATTTGTTTCTATAAAGATTGAAGGGTTTTTAATAGAGTTATCAACATGACTCTCGGCTGCAAAATGAATAACCCCTTGAATATCATAAGTTTCAAAGATAAACTCTACCAGCTCTCGATTACAAATATTCCCTTTAATAAAAGTATATCTTGGGTTATGTTCTACCTCTGTTAAATTCTTTAAATCTCCTGCATAGGTTAATAAATCTAAATTAATAATATTATAATTTTTATACTTCTCTAAAAAATAAGGAACAAAATTTGAACCAATAAATCCTGCACAACCTGTTACTAAAATACTTTGCATTATCTTCTCTCTCCCATAACTTTTAAACATTCATCTAGACTATCTTTCCAAAAAGGAATTTGAAGATTAAACTCTTTTTTTATTTTTGCTTTATTGAGTAACGAATAGTGTGGTCGTTTAGCTGGAGTCGGATACTCCTTTGTCTCAATAGGATTAATTTTACACTTCAATTTTGCCATTCGCATAACCTCTTTGGCAAAATCATACCAAGAGAGAACTCCCTCATTTGAATAGTTATAAATCTCTACACTACTATTCTCTATTTTAGGTAAAATATCTAAAATAACTTTTGCTAAATCTCTTGCATAAGTTGGTGTTCCAATTTGGTCAAAAATTACATCTAAACTATCTCTATCTTTCCCGAAGCAAAGCATTGTTTTTACAAAGTTTACTCCAAAACTTGAATATACCCATGAAGTACGAACTATAACTGTATTTTTAGGATTAATTTTTATTAAAGCCTTCTCTCCATTCAATTTAGTTTTGCCATAAACAGAAGTAGGATTTGTTTTATCACTCTCTGTATAAGGCTTAAAATTTGTTCCATCAAAAACATAATCTGTTGAGATATGAATTAATTTTATATTATTCTCTTTTGAGATTCTTCCCAAATCTCTTACAGCTAAATGGTTTATCTTATCGGCTAAAACTTCCTCTTTTTCAGCATTATCTACAGCTGTATAAGCTCCACAGTTGATGATAGTATTAATTCTATTTTTATTAACAAAAATTTCAATAGCTTCTCTATTGGTAATATCAAGCTCTTCTCGACTAGTAAAAATAAAATTATAAGAGTAAAATTTAGATAATACCTCTATCTCTGAACCTAATTGTCCATCTCTTCCTATAACCAAGATATTAAGCATAATAGTCTACTCCATACTCAAATAAATCTTTTATCTCATTTAATTTTGGTTGGACTCTATCCTTATCTGATAACTTAAGCTCATCTATCTTTAATATCCAATCTATACCTAATTTCTCATCATCAAACACAATACCTCTGTCACACTCAGGGCTATAGTAATTGTCAACTTTATAAGCAAATACTGTATTATCTTCTAAAACAACAAAAGCATGTGCAAAGCCTCTTGGAACTAAAAGTTGTCGTTTATTTTCAGCACTTAACTCAACAGCAACATGCTCTCCAAAAGTAGGACTCCCTTTTCGTATATCTAATGCTACATCAAGCACTCTACCTTGAATAACTCTAACCAGCTTAGTTTGAGCAAAAGGAGGAAGCTGATAATGAAGACCCCTAAGAACACCTTTTGAAGACTTAGATTCATTATCTTGACAAAAATCAATCTTATATCCTAGAAATTTCTCTAACTTATCTTCTCTAAATGTCTCCACAAAATATCCTCTTTTATCTCCATGAACTATAGGTTCAATAATTACAACATCTTCTATTTCTGTTCTTATAAACTTCATCAATCTATCTTTCTTGGTTCATTGGCTCGACGAATTAAATATTGACCATACTGATTTTTTTTCAATGGCTCTGCTAAAATTAAAAGCTCCTCTTTAGAGATATATCCCATCTCATAAGCAATCTCTTCGATACATGCTACTTTTAAACTTTGTCGATTTTCAATTGTCTGAATAAATTGCGATGCTTCTAATAAGCTCTCATGTGTTCCTGTATCAAGCCAAGCATAACCCCTGCCCATAAGTTCTACTTTTAACCGTTTATCATCAAGATAATTTTGATTCAATGTTGTTATTTCAAGTTCTCCTCTATCACTAGGTTTCACTTTTTTAGCTTTTTTAACAACATCATTTGGATAGAAATAGAGTCCAACTACAGCATAATTACTCTTTGGATTACTAGGTTTCTCTTCAATAGATATAACCGTTCCATGCTTATCGAATTCTGCCACACCATAACGTTTTGGATCATTAACATAATATCCAAAAACAGTTGCTTCATTCATATTTTTAGCACTATCTACAGATTTATATAACAGTTGTGTTAACCCACTTCCATAAAAAATATTATCCCCTAAAACTAAACATACATCATCATCTCTAATAAACTCTTCTCCCAATATAAAAGCTTGAGCTAATCCATCAGGGGTCGGCTGGATGACATAAGAGAAATGCATTCCAATATCTCTACCATCTCCTAATAATTGCTGAAAACGGGGTAAATCATCTGGTGTAGATATGATTAATACTTCTCTAATTCCAGCTAACATCAATACAGATAATGGATAATATATCATCGGTTTATCATAAATAGGTACAAGCTGTTTACTCATCCCTTTGGTTATAGGATAGAGTCGTGTTCCACTTCCTCCTGCTAATATTATGCCTTTCATCTTTCATTCCTTATTTAAATTATTTTACTATAAACCAAGGGTTTAAGAGATTCTTTTTATTATATAGTAAAGGTTCTTCATTATTATAATTAATGACTTCTTTACCAGATTCAATTACTATTGCATGAGATGCCGCCGTATCCCATTCCATTGTTGGAGCTAGACGAGGATATATATCTGCAATCCCTTCAGCAACCATACAAAGCTTTAAAGAACTCCCTTTTGAGACTTGTGTTATCTCTTTAGTATCTAAAGTATCTATAAAATTCTGTGTCTCCTCTGATAAATGTGATTTAGAAGCAACAACACGTAACTTCTCTTTTGGAAACTCATTGGTATAAATAGGAAGTTTTTGACCATTTTTAAAAGCTCCAAACCCCTCTTTAGCACTATACATATCTTCCAAAATAGGTGCATAAACTACACCTAAAATAGGTCTTCTATTTTTTACAAGTGCGATATTAACTGTAAACTCTCCATTTCTTTTGATGAACTCTTTTGTTCCATCAATTGGGTCGATTAACCAAAAGTAGTTCCAATCTTTACGTTTATTATAATCTATCATCTTGTTTTCTTCTGACAAAATAGGAATCTTTGGATATAGTTTGGTTAAAGCATTACATATAATTCTATTGGATATTAAATCAGCTTCAGTCAAAGGGGAGTTATCATCTTTATACTCTATTGCAAAGTCTTTTTGATAAATATCAACAATTGCTCCACCTGCATCTTTTGCTATGGCTATAATCTTCTTTAAATCAATAGTTTCTAACATTTTAAATAACCTTTCATCTCTAAATAATTCATAATATTTTGGCTAGACTCTTCTACTGTTTGATTTTCAGTTTTCAATATAATATTTGGATTTATAGGCTTTTCATAATCAGAAGAGATACCTGTAAAATTTTTTATCTCTCCAGTTCGAGCTTTTTTATAAAGACCTTTAGTATCTCTATGTTCACAAATATGAAGTGGCGTATCCACAAATATCTCTATAAATTCATCATCTTGAACCAAAGCTTTAACCATCTCTCTATCTTTAATAAAAGGTGATATAAAAGCTGTTAAAACAATTAAACCACTATCAACAAAAAGTTTAGATACCTCACCAATACGTCTTATATTCTCAACTCTATCTATATCTGAAAAACCTAGCCCCTTATTGAGTCCCATTCTAAGATTATCACCATCTAATAAATAAGTATGTTTATCAACTAGAAATAATTTTTCCTCTAACGCATTTGCAATAGTAGATTTTCCACTACCACTTAGCCCTGTAAACCATAAGATACAAGGCTTTTGCATCTTAATAGATGCACGCTTCTCTTTAGAAATCTTCTGTTTATGCCATATAATATTTTTATTTTTCATCATTTTATGTATCTCTTTTTTATATACTCTAGAACAATTTTACTTGCCTCATCAACAGATATAATATCTGTATCTATAATAATTTCAGCATCTTTTGGTACTTCATAGCTATCATTCACTCCTGTAAAGTTTTGATACTCTCCACGTAAAGCTCTCTCATATTTTCCTTTATAATCTCGTACTTTACAAGTTTCAATGTTTGCTTTCACATAAACAATAATTGTATTCTTTGTCATATTTCGAATGGCATCTCTTGATTCATCATAAGGAGAGACAAAAGAAGAAATAGTAGAGATAGAGTTGTGTTGTAATGTTTTAATCAAATAACCAATACGGTGCATATGTCGATTTCTATCTTCTCTTGAAAAGCCAATATTCGGAATAACTTTTCTCATATCTTGTGAATCTAAACGTTCAAGTGGAATTTGAAATTTTTCTAACTCGCTATAAACTTTATCTGCAATAGTTGTTTTTCCAGAAAGTGGTAAACCTGTAAACCATATATTAAAAGGCTCTATTCTCTTATTTCCCCACCGTATTTTATGCCAAATACGCTCATGTCCCCAAAAAAGAGCAATCTTTACAATACTCTCTATTACTCCAGCTAAAATAGCCAAATCTAAACGACCAAAAAAGAAATATACAATTAAAACTGTAGTAGTTGTAGCAATAATACGCCAACTTATACCCTTTACAATAGAACGAATATTGGTCTCTTTAAACACCTATATTACCTTACAATCCCATTCAGGGTAGTGTGTTCTAATAAATAGGTTCAAATCAACTTCTGCCTTACTATACTCTTTTTTACTCTTTTTAATATTTCGTCTACTAAGACCAACCACCATTCCTGCACCTACAGTATTATTTGAAATACGGTCAATTACAATAAAACTACCTGTTACTCTATTATCATTATAACTATCTACAACTATAGAGCGATTAAGTACCATACGACATGAAGCTATATCATTTAAAATTAAACTATCTACTTCTATTTTCTTATAAGAGTTTATATCTATCTTATAATTAATCTTTTCAAAAGATCCAGATATAACAGAGGTTGTATGTTTAATATCATAAATTTTATCTATACTCATTGGACTCTCATCCATCCAAACAAGCATTACCTTTAAATTATTAGAAATGTTGGAGATTGCTTCACTATGGACAATCATATCTCCCCTACTAATATCTAATTCATCTTCTGTAATAAGAGTAATTGCCATAGAAGAGTAAGCTCGAATAATACTACCTACTCTATTCTCTTCCGTAATTTGACCTGCATCAATAATATTTTTTACAGTTGTTATTTTTCTAGAAGGTAATACTGTTATATTATCTCCAACTTTAATTGTTCCACTCTCAACCGTTCCACAAAATCCTCTAAAATTTAAATTTGGTCTATTAACATATTGAACAGGAAATCTAAAATTCTTAGATATATTATTATAATATATCTCCATAGTATCTAAAAGATTAAAAAGAGTTTTTTCCTTATACCAAGGCATATTTAAACTTCGATTTACCACATTATCACCATCTAAGGCAGATATAGGAATATAATGTCTCTGCTCAATATTTAAAGTAGATACAAGTACTTCATAACTCTCTTTAATTTTGTTAAAAACATCTTTAGAATAGGATACTAAATCCATCTTATTAATAGCTACAATAACCTGCTTGATTCCTAAAAGACTAACAATAAAACTATGCCTTCGTGTTTGTGTTAAAATTCCTTTTCTTGCATCAATCAAAATAATAGCTACATCTGCTGTAGATGCACCTGTTACCATATTTCGTGTATATTGTTCATGCCCTGGTGTATCAGCAATAATAAACTTGCGGTTTGCTGTAGTAAAAAAACGATAAGCGACATCAATTGTAATTCCCTGCTCTCTCTCACTCTGTAGACCATCAACTAAAAGAGCCATATCAAGTTTTTGACCAGTTGTACCATACTTCTTACTCTCACTTTCAATAGCTGACAGTTGATCATCAAAAATCATTTTCGAATCATATAACATTCTACCAATAAGTGTACTTTTTCCATCATCAACTGAACCACAAGTTAAAAAACGAAGCATATCTTTATTTTTGTGCTTTTCTAAATAGAGTTCAATATCCATTAAAAATACCCCTCTATTTTCTTCTTCTCCATAGCACCTATCTGGTCATTATCTATAACTCTCCCCTCTCTCTCACTACTTGTAGAGAGAAGCATCTCTTCAATAATCTCTGGTAGAGTTGTAGCTGTTGAATTTATAGCCCCTGTCAAAGGATAACATCCTAATGTTCTGAACCTAACCATCTCTTTTTTAGCTCGTTCTCTAAATTTTTTTGGCATACGCTCATCATCAACCATAATTTTTGTTCCATCAATTGTTACAACATCTCTCTCTTTCGCAAAATATAGAGAAGGTATTTTAATATTTTCAGAATAGATATATTGCCAAATATCTAATTCTGTCCAGTTACTTAAAGGAAAAACACGAACACTCTCTCCTTTTTGAATAGATGTATTATATAATTTCCAAAGTTCTGGCCTTTGATTTTTTGGATTCCAATGATGCTGTTTGTCCCTAAAAGAGAATATTCTCTCTTTAGCACGAGACTTCTCCTCATCTCGTCTTGCACCCCCAATAATAGCATCATACTTACCAATATTTAATGCTTGTTTTAATGCTTGAGTTTTCATAATATCTGTATGAATCTTAGAACCATGTTTAAAAGGAGAAATATTCATATTAATCCCTTCTTGATTAGAGTGAACTACTAGGTCAAAATCTAACTCTTTTGCTCTCTTATCTCTAAACTCTATCATCTCATGAAACTTCCATAATGTATCAACATGAAGCATAGGAAAAGGAAGCTTGGAAGGAGCAAATGCCTTCATTGCTAAATGAAGCATAACAGAAGAGTCTTTCCCTACAGAATACATCATCACAGGATTTAGAAACTCAGCAACAACTTCTCTTAAAATATATATTGATTCTGCCTCTAATTGCTTTAGATGAGTCTGTTTTTGTTTACTTCTCATATCTTTGAAAATCATCCTCTATTCTAATAATATCATCTTCTCCTGTATACTCTCCAACTTGTGCTTCTATCAATACAACAGGTATCTTTCCCTCATTTTCTAAACGATGAATCTCTCCCATTTTAATATAAGTTGACTCATTTGGTCGAATAAGCTTTACTTTATTTCCAATGGTTACAGTTGCTGTTCCACTAACTACAATCCAATGTTCATTTCTATGAAAATGCTTTTGTAAAGAGAGCCTTTTTCCAACTTTTACCACAATTTTTTTTATCTTATATCCCTCTCTATCTTCTAAAACTGTATAAGTTCCCCAAGGTCTATATACTGTAGCATGAACTTTATGTAAATTCGTATTCTTTTTTATCTGAGAAACAACCTTTTTAACTTTTTGAGAACTTCCTTTTTTAGAAATTAAAATAGCATCACCAGTATCAACAATAATACAATCTTCTATATCCACAGTAGTAATATATTTATCTCTACTATAGATAAAATTATTTTTACTATCTATAGAAATATATCTATCATTTATTGTATTTCCATTTTTATCTTTTGGCAGTTCATTATACAGAGCATCAAAACTCCCAACATCAGACCAATCAATATCAGAAGGAATTACTTTAACTATATCAGATTTTTCCATCACAGCATAATCTATACTATATTCAGGAATTTCTAACATATTTTCATATTTTACACGTATTATTTTATCTTTATGTGCCAAGTTAAATGCTATTAAAGCAGTATCATATATATTGGGAGAATATTTTTTAAGTTCATCTAAAAAAACTCCTACTTTAAAACAGAACATACCTGAGTTCCAATAATAATTGCCCGCTTCAATATATTTTCGAGCTGTTTTAATGTCAGGCTTTTCATGAAATCTTTTAACATTAAATTTATCAGCTTCAATATATCCAAAACCTGTTTCAGCAAAAGATGGTGAAATACCAAAAGTAACGAGATTACCTTCTTCTGCAAACTCCTTTGCTTCTTTTAATACTTGTGCATAGTTTTTTTCATCTTTAATTAAATGATCAGAAGGAGTTATTAAAACTATCTCATCCCTATCTAAAGCCATACAAGCTAAAGCAATTGCTGGAGCTGTATTTCTTCCTATTGGTTCCAATAAATATTTAATCTCTTTTTTGTCAAGCTCTTCTAGCTGATCATGTGCTAAAAAATATTGTTCTGTATTAGAGATAATAAAATGCGTATCGCATAACTTTGAATTTCGTTCAACAGTTAATTGAAAAAGTGATCTCTCTATTTCTAAATATGAAAATAATTTAACAAACTGTTTTGGCATAAGTGTTCTACTTATAGGCCATAACCTTGTTCCATTTCCTCCACATAATATTATATTTGTCATATACTACTCCTGTTATTTTACAACTCTTCTAATTTCATTTTTAATATTTCCATTTCTCCGACTGCATTCATTGGATCTATACGCATAGTATCTCCTAAGAAAGGAAAATCTAATAAAATATAAAGTGTATTATAACCTTTAAAGATACTTCTTTTTAAAGATCTCTTTTCAGAGAAATTATTTTCTTTTATTCTATTGTCTGTATAAAATATTTGAAAGACTGTATTAATTAATGAATATAAAAAGACAGTAAGAATATATTTTTTTCCCACTTTAAAATCTATATTAAAATAAGTAATATACGGATCTGAATTTATAGATTTGAATCTTAAATAATGATTAGATTTCATTAATTCAATATTTTTATTTATTTGATAATTTTCTAAATCTAGACTGTATCTACTTCTTTTTTCAATTTCTTCTACCCACTTTAAATATTGATAGATATTATATTTATAAGATAAATTTGCAGAAAAAGCCTTAATATATTCCATAGAAGGTGAATAAGTATCTCTTCCATAAAGTTTCCATAAAAAACTATCTCTCTTATTATCAGCATCAACTTTAGATAAATATCTTTCAGAATTTCCTGTAAAGACAATATCTGGCTGATAAAGTTCAATAATATCGTATTCCATATTCCTACTACGAACATAAAGAATATCCCTAAAATATGGTTTTAAGATTTTAATAATATCTTTAAAAAAGCTATCACCAAAGATTAATAATTTTTTACTACTTTTTTTCTTAAAAGAGTGTGTTATATAAACTTCATTGCTATTTCCTTTAAGAAAACCTCTATTTCCAATACTATATGTTTTATATATATTCCTAGTGAAAGTAAAGAATTCCTCTTTATGTATTTTTTTATAATTTAGCATTTTAAATAAATCTCCTTGAAAAACTTTTGTTTTAAAAGAATAATCATCAGAAGAAATAGGATTAAGTCCAACAGTATCTAATAATAAATTAGATATTGCTAAATAACTTTTATCACTCATATGAGTATCATATTTCAAAAAAGTTGAATAATCCATCTCTTCTTTTTTTAAAAATTCTAAAAGATATAAAATAGAATTATTTGTATTTATATCTAAAGTATTTTTGTAACTTCTATAAAATAGACTTCTAATCGAAGTTTTATAATCTCTTGGTAAATACTCCTTTTTTACTAAAGGTTTTGAAGGAAATATAATATGTTTATATATAATTTTTTTAGAGTCACAAAAAGATTGTCTCTCCTTGATATTTTGATTAAAATTTATGATACTACGTTTAGAGACTGTTTTTTTACCCATTAAATAATCAAATTGATAATGTGCTCCTTGAAAAAGAAAAAGCCAATCATCTTCTCCTTTCAAAACATTCTCTATTATCATAAGAACTCCTTTTATTGTGATAACTTAACTTTTAAATCAACTTTTCCAACTATACCATTTAAACCATCTTTAATACCATAATTTATTGCTTTTTTTGAAATATCTAAATTATCAGGAGATTTTTTTTCTATTCGCTTTAACCATAATTGTGCTTTTTCTCTAATACGTTCTTCTGTAAAATTAATTTTCTTTTTATCATATTTTAATGTCATTATAAGAATATTTCTACAAAAGTAATATAAATAATATAAAGAAGGAATACCTCCTTCTTCAGAACGTTTAAAATGTAAAACTTTTACATCAGGAAAAACTTGTAATAAAATATTATGTTTTGATGCATTTAAACAATAATCTGTCTCTTCAAAATATAAAAAATACTCTTCTGGTATTAAACCTATTTTAGAAATTATATCTAATTTAATTAATATTGATGCACCTGTTATATAATCCGTATCAAATGAATTAGATGAAAGTATATCTATATTTTTACCCATATTAATATGTTCTGTTTCTAAACCATTTTTAAATTTTATTTTAGCACCTGCAAACCAAATAATATTTGGTCTATTTCCATATACAATAGTTGGACCCATAATTCCAATGTCTGGATGAGATATCGCTTTTTGATAAAGCTTAGCCAATTCTCCTATAGGTAACACTGCATCTGGATTTAAAATCAAACCATAATTCATTCCAGACTTATACATTAAATCTAAAGCAAGATTATTACCACCAGCATATCCAATATTATCTGGAGATTGAATAGTAGTAATATCTTTAAAACGTTCAGATAATTGAATAAAAGCCTCTATATTTTCATCATTACTTATTACATATAAATGAAATTTAATATTTTTCTGTTCTAAAACTGATTCAATTGCGCGAATAGTATCATCTATATGTTTATAATGTAAAATTGCAATTCCCATATCTGCATCTTTTAATTTAGCTCTACGAATAATAACTTCCCTTGTTATATTATTGCTTAATTTTAGTTTCTCTACTTTAGAATTAATAACAATAGAAGTGATAAATGCTTTTGATAATTTTTCATGCATATTATTCCAAGTAAGTTTTTTTGATTTTTGATTAGCATTATGCTTATAGACTTCAAGTTCATCCTTAGATAATAAAAGAGATTGTTTCATAACATCAAAAAGTGTATTGTTTACATCATCATATAACAAAGCATCGCTATTTTCTGTCAATACTTCTGTAATAATACCCTTTTTAGGGGAGATTATAGGAAGACCATAGGATAGAGCGAGATAAATAGAACCTGATGTTAAAATTTGTTTATAAGGGGTTACAACAAAATCAGTAGCATTAAAAAATATCTGTAACTCTTCATCAGGTATTTCTCTTAATTCTAAAATAATATTAAAAGATTTTTTTGCATCTCTTTTTAGTTTAGAGATATCATAATTGACAGGTTTACCGACTATCAAAAGTTTAATATTCTTACTATTTAAAGAAATATCTTTTTCAAGTTTCAAGAAAGAAGATAACAATAGTTCAACACCCTTATATGGTCTAATTTGACCTAAAAATAAAAATACAAAATCATCTTTATCTAAGTTTAACTTTTTTCGAGCATCCTCTCTTGAAATATAATTGGGATAAATGTCTATATAACTACCATGTTCTCCTAAAAGAACCTTATCTTCATCTATTGTATAATACGGTTCTACTAATTTTACTATCTTTTGTGAATGCACATGTATATAATTTACTTTATTAGAAAGTTTTTTACAAAGTTCAATCTCAAGATCTTTAAATTTTCCATCATGAGAAATTAAATTATGAATTGTCCAAACAACTACTCCTCCATCTTCAATAAATAGTTCAAGGTTCTTTAAAAATATATCAATACTATTTTGAACATCTTTGCGACTATCACCATTTACTATAAAAGATGTCCATTGTAAATGAAATATAATATTCTTCTTTGATTCTTTCTGTAATAAAATTGATTTTTCTATATTTCCAACATTAATATCATAATATTTATCTAAAGAGTCATACATTAGTTTTTGATAAGGATTAGTAATTCTATAATCGGGGAAAAAAAGAACCTTTCCCTTTTCAATATTTGGGGCAAACTTTAAATAATTTTCACTTAAATCTTCTATGATTTCAGAAGAACTCTTTTTTAAGTAACTACTATAATCATTAGAAATAGAAATATCTTGATTCTCTATTAGACCTATTTGAGAATCTCTATGATATGCAATAGCAGATAAAATAAACTTCTTTAACAACTCTTTAGAATCCTTTGTTATAAATTTATTCTTATTAGTAATACTATCTATAGTGTAAGAAAAAAGATGTAATAATTTATCTGTATTAATCCAAAACATAGAACTTAAAAAATAACCACAATTAAGAGAAAGAAGATTTATATCTTTTCCTATAAATAAGAGTTCCTTTTCTTCATCGGAAGATAATTTTCTATCAATATATAATCCTTTTACTCCTATAATTGATAAATCCTTATTCTCTTTAAAATGATTAATAATATTAGAAACATGTTCTTTATTAGCAATTAACTCATCTTTAATAACTCTATTTGAAATTTCAAAAGGAATATTATCATTAATATTGTTATGTAATTTTAAAACAGTTTGATAATGTTTTAATGTTGGTAATAGGAATAAAAAAGTTTCTATATCCGAACCATAATCACCATATTCAAAAATAGAAACTGTAGGAAATAGTGTTCGTATTTCATCAAATATTATATTTCTAGACGATAAAAAAGTAGTGATATATAAATCAAAAGGAGAAGATATATCTTTGAAACTATCAAGAAAAATATGAATATTTTTATAATTATATAGATGTAAAACAATTGCGATTCGTTCTATTTTCACAATTTTATTTTCATTAACTTTAGTTTTTAAATTTTCTATATTCTTCATTTGGATATAACGTTTTAATTTTAAAAACTCTTCATCTGAAGTAACAACTGTATTTGTAATTCTAGCATGAGAATCACCTGTAAAATACTCTACACCAATAAATGGAATATAATATATTGGTGTATCTAGTGCTATGCTTAAAATAAAATCCCAATCTACCAATCTACCAATTGATTCATCAAATAAATAGTTATTTAAACTATTTTTATATGCAAAACAATTTAAATCTATAAAGTTTTGTTTTTGAAGAGAAACAAGGTCATACTCTTCTCCCAAATAGCCTTTGTATGTTACAAAATCATCTGTAAGTGCAATGGCAGAATATGCAGAATTAACACCATTTATCTCCATAAATAAAATCATATATTTTAAATAATCTTTTTTCCAACGATTATCAGAGTCAATAAAAAATATATATTTCCCAGAAACGCTACTCAAACCTAAATTTCTGGCAGAAGAGACACCTCTATTTTCTTGATATAGATAAGTTATTCGTTTATCCTTAATCTTTTTTACAATCTCTCTTGTTTTGTCTTGGCTACCATCATCAGCAATAATTAATTCAAAATTTTTGTGTGTTTGATTTAGGACAGATAAAATTGAACTCTCTATTGTCTCTTCTCTATTATATGTAGGCATAACTATGGATACCAATATCTCTGAAATATCTACTAAATTATTCTTAATATTAGAAATAACAATACTCTCTTTACTATTGTCCCATTCTTTCATAAATCTATTGATTTTTCTATCTGTTGCATTATACTTAGCAATACTATATTTATAACTAAGCCTTCCTTCTTTTTTTCCATATTTTAAATAGTGTAAAAGGGGACTTATTTTCGCATTAGCAACATCACTATACATCTCTAAATACCATAAAGGATTAAAAAAAGCACTAGGAAAACGTCCTTCTTTTTCACCATATTTAATATAATGAAAAAAAGGACTCATTTTTGCTTTTTGAACATCTGGATTCTTATTAAGATACCATTCAGGATCAAAAAGTTCATTTGGTTTAAAACCACTCTCTTCCCCTAAGCTTAAATAATGTTCAAGTCCATTTGAGATATTATATCTTTTTTGATAAAAATCATTATCAAAAAGTCTACTATTTTTTATCTCTTTATAATATTTATTATTTATCTTTTTTTTATCTTCTAAAGGAAGTTTCTTGTCTATTTTAACTTTCTCAATAGTTATATTATTTAAGCCATTAAAAGAAATTTTTTTTCGTACGCCTTTCTGTATCTCCTGAAAACCAAAAAGAATAAAATGTTCTAATCCACTATTAAAATCACCTTTAGAAATAGATTTTTTTATATCTTTATTTTCTTTAAGATATAAATCCTCATTAAATTCTATTATAACATCAAAAGGTATCTCTTTAAATTTTCTATCTAATCTATCTCTACTATTTTTTCCTCTAACAAGAAGTTTTAAATAATATTTTCTCCCCTGTATACTCGTATACTTTTTTTCTAATTGATAAAACTCTTGGATATTTTTAAATGAATGCTCAAATTTTTTCTTTCTCTCTTCTAATTCTTTATTTAAAACTTTTATAGTTTCTACTGAATCTTTTTTCTCTTTTTCTAATAAATTAATAATATTTTTATTTTTAATAGAACTACTTTCCAGTTCTAAATTAACTTTTTTTACTTTATTAAAACTATGGAGAATCTCTTTTATTCTTCTATCTAAATAATCTCTTTCATATTTAATAGAATCAATTTGATTGGATAGTTTCTCTTTTTCTAAAGAATACTCTTCATCTCTCTTTATTAATTCTTTTTTTCTTTTCTTTAATTGAACCTGTATCTCTTCAATGGTTTTATTTAAATCTTTTTTTTCATTTTTTAACAATTCAAGAAATTCATTTAATTTATTATAATTTTCTTTAGATTCTTTTAATAAACTATATAGCTTCTCTTTTTCATTTTTTAATACCTTGATATCTACAATTAAAGACTCTTTTTCTTTATTAAGTTCTGTATATAAAGATGTAGCCTCATTTACTCTTTTCTTTATATTTTTATTTTCTATAACTAACTTATCTAAATTCTTTACTAAATCATTATTCTCTTCTCTTAATCTTTTAAGCTCTTGTTTTAAAGTAGGATACTCTTTTAAGAGAAACCCCAATTCTTTATCCTCAAAAAGTTTTAATAAAAAATCAAACTCATTTTTCAGAAAATCAAATTTTTCACTATTTTTAAAGTCTTTATTTTTTATTATAAAAATAATTTCTCTTAAAAATAAAGGGATATCTTTTGAAAAATTTTCTAATCTAAAGTTATTGTGTTTAATGCTTTTATCTAAAAATTTCTTAATTTTTTTCTCAATCTGCTTATTTAAAGGTAAATCAATAAATTCTTCCAACACAGATAATATATTATCTGTATCTTCTAATAAATTATCAAAACTTAGAAATATTCTTTTATATCTCCGACTAAAATACTCAGCAAATAGAAAATGTTTACTCCATAATAAAAGAGATTTTTCATAAGAAAAATTATTCCTAATATTTAAAGATTGTGCCACTTCTAAAGGATTTCGATAAGGAATTATTATTTTTATATCTATATTTAACTCTATACACGCCTCTTCCCATATAGGAAACAGTATACATATTCGTGGATCTTTTATTGTAAATTGCTCAGAAAACCGATATTCAGATGCTATGAGTTCTTTGGCACTTTGAACATATTCTTTTCTTTTTTCATAAGATATATTTTCTACCTTAAAGAAATAATCATTCCAAGATGAACTATTTTCATCTAAAATTTTCTTATTTAACCTATATACAAAATTATTTTCGAAAAAACCTTTTGGATTATCTTTATTTGGTTTCATTATATCTGTTCCAAGTTCAAGACCCATTAAACTTAAAACACCCCCTAATGCCGAAGTGCCAGACCGATGCATCCCTAATATAAAATATGCTGTTTTCAATTCTATTACCTTAAAAAATATTTTTTACTTTTAGTACAATTCTATCTAAAAAACCATAAACTTCTTGTTCTTTCATTGTAGAGGATAATATAGAATTAAACTCTTTTTCAAATTTATCTTTTGCATATTTATATATAACTTTATCATAACAGATTAATGGTTCTAAAGCATCCACTATTTTTGGATTTGTAATATCTAAACCATAACTTTCAACAGTTATATTTAGGTTTTTACTCTTTAGTTTAGTTGATAAATCAAGTTTATATGTTAAAAGTTTTATATAGTCATCAAGACGTTCGGTTATACCTATATACTCTATCTTTTCTATTATATTTTCTGCCTCAATTAATTCTTCTTCTGTTACGTGAAATTTACTTCCAATTAAATATTGTATCTGTGTATTATGAAACAGGACATAATTATTTTCTTCTAACCAATTAATAAGTTTTTTGATATCTTCTACATTTGAAAAGTCAATAGACCATAAAAAAGATACAATTCGTTTAATTGATGAGCTATGTCCTTCAAGTCTTTTATATTCACTTGATTCTCCTAGTTTTTTTACAAATCTTAAATGGGATGAAACTTGTTCTAAAGGATTTCGAAATACAGTTAATTTTATATACTCTTCAAAATTTGGTATTACCTTCGTTGCCTTTGGTAAAATTATATGACCACCAATAACTCTTTTATTTTCTAGTTTGTCTAATTTATTTTCAATATGAAAAAGACACTCTTTTGAAGAGAAAGCTCTTTTTAAAAAATTATTAAATGTTGTTCCTGCCGTTTTAGGGATATGTAAATAAAAATATTTTTGTTTATACAAATTAACTCTTTTTCAACTTTATTTAGAGTATTATACTCTAATTTTACTCTTAAGGAATTTGAATATGAAATTAATTATGACACTACTAGTACGTGATGAAGAAGATATTTTAAAAGAGAATATTGATTTCCATCTATCTCAAGGTGTAGATTTTATTATTGCTACCGATAACTGTTCTATTGATTCAACAAAAACTATTTTACAAGAGTATGAGAAAAGAGGTCTACTTCATTATATTTATGAAAAAGAAGATAACTATAATCAACATAAATGGGTTACACGAATGGCTCGTTTAGCTTTATTGAAATATCAAGCAGATTGGATTATTAATAATGATGCGGATGAATTTTGGTGGTCAAAAAAACATAAAAACTTAAAAGAAGCCTTTAACTCTATTCAAAATAAATATAATATTGTTGAAGCCAAAAGAAGTAATTTTATTCCATTTGAAGAGATGAATCCAAATAGAATATTTTATCAAGAGATGATTTATAGAGAATATGAATCTCTAAATCCTATTGGAAAACCTTTACCTCCAAAACAGGCACATATTGCTCTAAAAAACATTAGAGTAAATCAAGGTAACCATAGTGTAGAGGGAATTGAAAATAAAAAGATTATAGAAGATTTAATTGAAATCTTTCATTTTCCAATCCGAAATAAAAAACAACTTTTAAATAAGATAAATAAAGGTGGTGCAGCCTATGCAAAAAATACAGAGTTATCTAAGAATATAGGAAATACATGGAGAAAATTATATGCAGAACTTCAAAAGAATGGAAATTTAAATGATTATTTTAATCAAAATATATATACAGAAGAAGAATTAAAAAAAGGATTAAAAGAAAATCATATTCTTAAAGATACTCGTCTAAAAGAGTATTTAAATCAATTAAAATCACTGGAATCATAAATGATAATAAAAGTATATATAGGTGCACATAAAACAGCAACAACCCATATACAAAGTATCTTAGAATACAATCAAGATGCTTTATCTTCAAATAATATTAAACTATCAACTCCAAAAAAACTAAGACCATCTTGGCTAAAGATTTTTATGGATTACTGTCATAACAATAATTTAGACAATATAAAACAACTAAAAGATGAAGCACCTAAAGATGGTATTTGGATTTTAAGTGATGAAAATATATCAGGCACACCATATGAATTTATGATTATAAACAAAGGCATTTATCCTCATATAAAAAATCGATTAAAATGCTTAAAAAAATTATTTCCAGATGCTAAAATTGAACTTTTTTTTGCGCTTCGCTCTTATGATACTTTTTATCGTTCTATCTATCTAGAAATTATACGAAATCAAGGATATATTCCATTTCAAGAATTTTATAATAAAGAAAAATTCAATCAGAATAGTTGGAAAAATGTAATAACAATGTTTACAGATGTAATTCCCGAGGAAAATATTAATCTATGGTTATATGAAGATACAAAAAAAATAATTCCAAAAATTCTAAACTCAATAACAACACTAAATAATCCTGAAGAACTAATATCAAACTATCCAGTAATAAATACTCGACCATCTCTATCTAAAAAAGCTTTAGAGGTATTAAGTTCTTTTTATCCTATTTTTACTCAAGAAGAATCGAAAAAAATTGTAGAAGAGATTAATCAGAAATATCCAATTAGTAAGAAATATCCCAAATTTATTGCTTTTGATAATATTCAAACAAAAGAATTTCAAAAAAAATATTTAATTGATATTGAAGCTATAAATAATTGTTATCCTAAAATTAATTTTATAAAGGAGTATAGAAATGGATAAAACAACAATAAATTTTCTTGGAATAGGTGCACAAAAAGCTGGTACTTCATGGTTACATAAAAATTTACAACAACATCCTGAAATATGGATGCCTCCAAGAAAAGAACTTCACTACTTTGATAGAGAAATAACCTATCCATCTCCTAGTTTTTTAGCTTCAAATAGTTTCCAAAAAAGAATACATGGTCAAGAAAAACATAATCAAGACTTTAGAGAAAAACTAGAAAAAGAGTTAACTAAAACATGGAAAAGTAATAATAAGCAAAATATAGAATGGTACTTAAACTATTTTTTAGGAGATTATAGTGATGAATGGTATCATTCTCTCTTTGAAAATGGAGTTGGTAAAGTTTCAGGAGAAATAACTCCTGCATATAGTTTTTTATCAATTAAAGATATTCAACATATCCATAAACTTTATCCTAAGCTAAAAATTATTCTAATTCTTAGAAACCCTATAGATAGAGCTTGGTCTCAATTTCGCTTTTATATTAATCTAAATATCTTATCTCAAGAGAGTTCAATAGAAGAGATAAAAAAATTTATTGATTCAAAAGAACAGACATTAAGAGGAGATTATATTTCTATTATATCTAATTGGTCGAAAGTGTTTCCTAAAGAACAGCTACATATCTGTTTTTATGATGAAATTCAACAAAACCCCCAACTTTTTTTAAATAAGATTTTTAATTTTTTAAATATTAAACCTCTGTTATTAGAAGAAAAAATTTTAAAACAAAAAGTAAATATATCTCATTTTAAAGATATACCTCAAGAGATTCAGAGACATCTAAATCAAAAATATAAAAAAGATATTATAAAAATTTCAGAAATTATTGGAAGCTATTCGAAAAAATGGATAATTAAAGAGTAATAGAAACAGGAGATATTCTCTCCTGCTAATTCAAGTTACTTAAAAAAGTAACTCATAAAGATTAATGTCTATTACTTGTAGTATAAACTGGTAAATCTTTAAATTGTTTTAGTGTTGAATTTTTAACTTGTGCATAAATATAGAAATCTTCTGCCACTCCAGCAAGAACAATCTCAACAGCAACTTTCAATGAATCATCTGCATTTTCTAATGCAGCTTTTAAGCCTGTATCTGCATCTACAATATCCTTCAATAAGAATACTTTTTGTGTATCAACATCAATTGAACCTGCTTGTACAGAGTAAATTTGACCATCTAAAATAACATTAAAAGTAGGTATCGCTACACTACAGCTTCTATTAGTAATAAAAAACTTTGTTTTCATGTTTTGAATACCACCTATCTCTGCTCCTGCAATCTGAGCAATATAAGCATGATTCATCCACTCTCCAAGATTTGATTTATCTTTAGTTGTAAGAGGAGTTGCTAAAGGTTCAAGTCCACTAACGCCATCCAGTTCTACAGTTCCAGAGAATGTTGTTTCTGGAATTGTAGCATTTATATCATAACCTAATTGATGATTATAAGATGCTTTATATGTGGTACTTCCATTAAATATTCCTTGAGTAGCATCCGTTGTAAAGATAGCTGTATCAGGAGTACGCCAAGTAGTAGTTCCATCAACCACGCCTGTACGTGGACTTGTTAAAGACAAATTCCAATCAGCTGTATTCAAATCTTCACTATTAGTTGCTGTAATTACAAAATTTGTTCCTGTTCCATCTAGCCATAAATCATAATCATGTAAACCATTTGTACATGCATTATCACTTGTTCTAACCCCTGCTTTATTTTCTACAGTAAAAATTAAACTATCTGTAACAGTATCTTGAACATCAACAGAACTTCCAGCATCTAAACCATGTTTATGAACGACAAATGATTTTCTATCATTTTCCCAATTAATAAGTGCATCTAACTTAGATACACAGCGAATAGAGAACTGTGGTTCAACAATAAGTTTTACTGGTAAAATACCATAATCACGTCTCTCTGAAGTACCTGAGTTAGAATAAATACTCCACTCGATATCACCTGCATATGTACCTTTTGTTGTACCTTTATTTAAATGGTATGGTAGAGTTTTACAACCAGTTGAATCTCCAATACAATAACGATGACCATTAACAAGGTCTGTTGATGCTGCTGTATCATAAATTAAAGTATTACTTGTTCCATCCCGATGTGAATAAGTCAATGCAGTATTATTATTATCATCTAAATCAATAATGTTGTCTCCAGCAGTTTCAATAGCATCTACATCCATAATAGAAGGGAAACTAATCTGAATTGTTGAATCTGAAATTGTTGAAGGACTAGCAATTCCAAGAGTCATTATTCCTACAGACATATTTGCATCAAAATCCTGTTTTCGTAGATACTCTTCAGAGATCTTAAAATCAAGTCCTGTATCAATACCACATGCATTACTTGTTAATAAACTGCCAGAAAGAGACCCTTTAAAATCGACAGTATAACTACTATCTCTATCTTGAATTTTTTTCTCTTCTGCTGGTACTGTTGCCATTAAAGACTGTGTTCCTATTGCTAAAATCGTAATTAACGATAGTGTATTTTTGATGTTCATTTGAACTCCTTATAGTTAAAAAAATAAAAGTCAGATAAGAAATCTACTTTCTGTTTTGATTATAATATAATAAGTGTTATTTTTAGTTTAAACTTTTTACTTTTTATAGAAAAATTCTTTTAATACTTTTCAACATTATTTTATATAATTCTGTCTCTCTATATAGTTCTCTACTATTTTTTAGAATCACAGGTTTTATTAAAATAATTAACTCTGTTTTAACATTAGATTTTGATTGTGACTTAAACATATCTCCAATAAAAGGCAAATCTTGTAACAAAGGAACTCCTCCATGCCCATTACTATTATTGTGAGATATAATTCCTCCAAGAAGAATAGAATTACCACTCTGCATTACAGCAGAAGTTGTTAATGAACGATTAACAATCAGAGGAGAGTCTATTTTTGAAGTTTTATTTGTCTGTGCTTCACTTAATGTAATACCTATATCCAATGTTAATGTACCATTAGAATTGATTGTGGGTGTTAAATTCAATGTCATACCTGTAGTTATATAAGATATATTTCTTAATATACTAGGATTAGTACCATTTGTTTGTAAATCTGTAGCAGAAGCCTCACTACTCACAACAGGAACTTGTTGACCAACATTAATATTTCCTGTTTTATTATTTAAAATAAGTAGTCGTGGTCTAGATAAAATCTCTAATTGCTTTTTCTCTGCAAAAGCATTAATGACAGATGTTAAATTTTTTGTAAAAAGATTAGATGTCACTCCCGAACCACCTCCTAGTCCTAGAGTATATGCACCACTAACTTTTGTTGGTTTTCCACGAAGAGCCTGATTATTTAACAAAGACCACTCAAAACCTAAATTAAAAGTATTGGTCATATCAACCTCTGCCAATATCACCTCAACAGCAACTTGAAGAGGTTGTGTATCTAATTTTTTAATAATAGGTAATATTTTTTTATACTCAACAGGTGTAATATTCATCATAATACTATTGGTATGTAAATCAGATTTAATCTTCATATTTTTATTGTTATGTATAATAGTTTTATTATTATCTATACTTTTATAATTATGATTTAAAATTTGATTATTCGTTGAATTTGAAGTAACAGATAGGACATCTTGCAATACATTGGCTAATTCATCTGCTTTTCTATGTTTAACCTTATAAATAAAAAGCTCTGAATGTTCATTATCTATTTCAGATAATACATCTAATTTATTTTTCCAAAAGCTTAACATATCTATCCAAGATTTTTTAGAAGATAAAACTAAAAGAGTATTTATCTCTTTAATTGGATTTAATACAATACCTACTTCACGAATATTATTTGCAATAGGAATTGAGTTACTTTCAAAAATACTTTTTATCTGTTCTGTAAATTTTTTTACATCTATATACTCTAACTCTAGAGTATATGGTATTTTCTGTTCCATAGAAGGAGCATCTATAATATTTATTAATTCTAAAACTTGTTTAACATCAAATGCTTCTCCACTGAGAATAGCAATATTTTTATTTAAATAATTAATTTTTACATTAGTCACTTTTAATTTTCTAGCAAAATTAAAAATATTTTGTGGTTTAGTATAATAAAAAGGAACAAACATTAAAACTTTTTGCATATCTTTTATGTTGTATGGAAGTTCTCGTCCTAAAACCATGTATCTATCAGAAAGTCCTTTATTTGAAACTTTTCCATTAGATGCTTTTGAAATAAATAGTGTTCCATCTTTCTGATTTAATATTACAGATTCATGTTTTAAAATATTTTCAACAACAGCTAAAACCTTTTTCTTTGCTTGAGGCTTTGCCATATTAAGTGTAATTGGTTGGGTCATTTTTTTAACATTTTTATCTACAGTATATGTCATCTTTAAAACACTAGAAAATATGAAATCAATAAATTCATTTAAAGGAATAGACTCAACATTAACTTTTACATCTCCCCCACTTATAACCAAATCTTTTTTTATTTTTGCACGATTTTTAGTTTTAATGAGTTTGAATTCATTTGATTGAAAATTTGGTATCTCTTCAATTGTTTTTCTTCTTTGATTTTTTTTTACTTCTATAGAATTCTCTCTATCTTCTAGAATATAATTATCTGAAAAATCAGCTGAAAATTCATTAAACTCCTCAGGCGAAACAACACTTTTTAAAGGAATTTCATTTCTATCAAGAGTAATTATATGTTTTGTACAAGAGGTAAAAAATAGTAAATTAACTATTATTAGAAAATAAAATATTCT
>Ga0256843_1000997_pt1 | contig 23099 bp, 22 predicted proteins | sample AlvinellametaG_FD_191572 | JGI IMG/M metagenome (GOLD analysis project Ga0256843, IMG submission 191572) | Pompeii worm associated microbial communities from hydrothermal vent at the East Pacific Rise, Pacific Ocean - Alvinella | ecosystem: Host-associated > Annelida > Integument > Unclassified ... | reverse complement strand
AGCGCTGCTCCATTCTGCGTGCGCTGCTGATGCGCCCGAAACTCCTGCTGCTCGACGAACCGACTTCGGCGCTGGACAACGTCATCCAGCTGGATGTGATGAAACTGCTGCTGAAACACCTGGACGAAGTGGGAATGCTGCTGATCACCCACGAGATCGATTTGGCGAAGTGGTGTGCGGACGAGATCGTCGGGATCGGGCGGGAAACCTTCACGGTGTGAGGAATACCCTACAGCGGTTTTTCTCATATTTATGTTAGAATCTCTACAGAAATATACGATTAATCAAGGATGGCGGTAATGTCAAAACGTGTTCTGCTGGTCGACGATATCGATTTTATACTCGAGTTTGAAGAAAAGGTGATCCAGTCACTGGAAAAAGAGACGGGGGTTCCGATCAGGATCGACAAGGCCAATACGGTCGCCGAAGCGATCCGTCTGGTCGACGGATTCGATTATGATGTGGTGATCGTCGATATGAACCTCCCCGACGGAACGGGAACGGAGATCGCGAAAGAGGTGCTGGAGAAAAACGGCAACACCCGCATCGCGGCACTGACGATCTATCCGGAGCGCTATCAGGGTGAACGCGCCTATTTCGACGCCTATTTCAAAAAACCCGTGCTGCCTTCGGTCTACAAAGAGAACCTGAAACTGCTGCTGGGTTGAATCCGTGATTCCGATCCCGACAGATCAGGGGCCGATCGACAGCGAACTGTGCGCCAGAATGGTGTCGCTGGCACGTTTCGAGCCGGTGACGGGGTTGCCGAACCGTCATTATTTTCTGGAACTTCTGGAAACGAAGCTCGAAGAAGCGAAAGAAAAAGAACGGTTTCTCGCGCTGCTGTTCATCGGTTTCGAGGATCTCGACCGCTTCAATCAGACACAGGGGGCCGAGACCGACGAACGCATCCTGAAAAAGCTGGCGGAAAAGACGGTCGGCGTTCTGGGAGAAGAAGAGCTGCTCGCCCAGGTCGACAGCGACAAGTTCGTCGTCGCCTACGACGTCAAACATACGCCGGACGAGGTGGAAATCGTCGCACAGGAACTTCTGCAGAGTTATTCGGAGACGATTTCGATCGACTCCCATCTCTTTTTTGTCAGCACGGCCATCGGTATCAGCCTGTTTCCCACGGACGCCGGCAACGCGAAGACCCTTTATTTCCAGGCCAAGGAGATGATGCGTCAGGCGCATTATTCCGGTCCGAACCAGTACCGTTTCGCCCGGAAGGTTTTCGACGAGCCGTGCAGTTTCATCGCGATGCTCAACCGGGACCTTCCGATCGCCCTGGAACAGGGAGAGATCTTTTTCGAGGTTCAGCCGCAGTATTCGCCCGCGCTCGGCCGTTTCGTCGGAGCGGAACTGCTGGCGCGCTGGCGGCATCCGGAAGAGGGAATGATCTCGCCGGGGGTTTTTCTGCCGCTGGCGGAACAAAGCGGAATGATACGCATTCTCAGCATGAACGCGGTCATGGAAGCTTCCCGCATCTATCAGCGTCTGGACGAGGTGGGCATCGGAGATTTTTCACTGTCGATCAATCTTCCTCCCCACGTCATCTTTCATCCGGATTTTCTCGAAAATATCCGTTTTTTCATGGAACATTACGATCTGACGGGACGGAGGCTCGGATTTGAAATCACCGAAAACATTCTGACCACCAATGTCAACGGGATGGCGCAGAGGCTCGAGGCGCTGCGGGAACTCGGCATCCGGATCGAAATCGACGATTACGGGACGGGATACACCTCTTTGCAGTATCTGGCGAATCTTCCGGTCGATACGCTGAAAATCGACCGGAAATTTGTCGCCGGGCTGCACCGGGACCGCAGAAGGCATGCGGTTTTCAAAGCCATTGTGGACATGGCGAAAGCGCTGGAGTTCGACGTGATCGCCGAAGGGGTGGAGGAAGAGCAGGAAGCGGCAGCGGTGGCCGCTTTCGGAGACGTGCTGATCCAGGGGTATTATTTCGCCCGGCCGATGCCCGTCGACAATATGGTGGCGATGCTCGCCTGAGAGCGTCTGCGCTACACTTCGCCGAGAAGTTCACGGAGGCGGCGGGCCCCCGTTTCGTAGTCGAAATCCGCAAGCCCGGCCTTGGCCGCGGCTTCTATCTTCATGGCTTCCTCGTAAAGGTCTTCGAGTTTGAAATTCCCCGCGCTGCCCTTGATGGCATGGGCGGCATCGAGCAGCTTCGCGAGGTCGTTCTGCTCAACGGCACGATCGAGTTGTTCCAGACTGGCCGTCGCATCCGCGACAAACAGGTCGAGCACCATGTCGATATCCTTGCGTGAAAATCCGAGCGCATTCGCAATGGCGTCCCTGTCGATCATGATAAGTCCTTTTTTCTGTAAAGTAGCAGCAGAATGTGTTTGACAAGCTCCTCCGGGGAGAACGGTTTGCTGATATAGTCATCCATTCCGGCGGCGAGAAAACGTTCCCGGTCCCCCTTGAGTGCGTTGGCGGTGACGGCGATGACGGGAACGTGGGGCATTCCCTTTTCCCGTTCGATTTCACGCATTTTCCGCATCGCTTCGATTCCGCCCATTTTCGGCATGTTCTCATCCATCAGAACGAGGTCGAAGTCTTCCTGCCTGAAACGTTCGACTCCCTCGAGCCCGTTGTTGGCGATTTTATAGGTCATACCGGCTTTTTTGAGGCAGAGCTCGATGAACATCTGATTGGCCTGGCTGTCTTCGACGATCAGAACATGGGCGTTCGCCTGTTCGGGAAGGGGCGGTGTGTCCGTTTCGTCCGCAACTGCCGTTTCGGCCTCTTCGGCCTCGACGGGAATCGACAGCGTAAACGTGGCCCCGAGGCCGGGAGCGCTCTCGAGCAGAATTTCCCCGCCGAGCGATTCCGCCACCTTTTTGCTGACGGCGAGCCCCATGCCGGATCCGCCGTATTCGCGTACGCTGCGGCTGTCGACCTGGGTGAAGGCATCGAAGACATGCTCCTGCATCTCTCTGTCGATGCCGATACCGGTGTCTTTGACTTCAAAACAGAGCCGGTCGTTCCGGTAGTAGCTTCTGAAAACGACCGTCCCGTTTGCAGGAGTGAATTTTACGGCGTTGGAGAGAAGGTTTTCGAGGATCTGACGGATATGCTGGGGCGCGCCGCGACAGAGTTTGGGCAGTGAAAGATCGCACTGTACCAGCAGGGTGACCTTTTTCTCCGTCGCCTTCGGCATATAGATCCTGCCGACTTTTCCCAGCAGGGCACAGGGGGAAAAGGCGGTCGTTTCCGGTTCGAAACGGTCGCTTTCCATTTTGGTATAGTCGAGAATGTTCGAAAGCAGCTGCAGAAGGTTCTTCGAAGAGCTGTCGACGATATCGAGGTATTCGAGCTTCCGGGGGTCCGTTTCGTTCTGACGAAGCAGGGTGAGGAAGCCGTTGATGGCGTTGAGAGGGGTGCGGATTTCATGGGACATCGTGGCGAGAAAAGTCGATTTCGCCCTGGAGGCCTCTTCCGCTTTCCGTTTGGCGTCGAGCAGCTGTCGGGTCCGTTCGTCGACGCGCTGTTCGAGCAGTGAGTTGAGCTTGTAGGAAAAGACCAGACTTTTTTCCTTGACCGACTCGTACCAGCTGATCGTTACCGCCACAAGCATGAGACTGCCGAAAAAGAGAAGAAAGTCGGAAAAGTCGGCAAAAAGGCTGTTCGTGAAGTTGAAATAGAGAATGAGGTGGGCCCAGGCGATCAGGGCGAACCACAGCCAGCCTTCTTTCCGGTCCCGGAGGGCGAAAGCGAAAACCACGAAGCTGTAGCTCCAGAAAAGCGCTCCGAAAACGTCGCCGGAAATGAGCTTGAGCAGTACGATGTCGATGAAGCCCCCGATCAGGCCCAGCCGGGAAAAGAGGGTGTAGTGTGTCGGGTCCTTTTTCAGGATGCGGTTCGCCGCGATCAGGAAAAGGACGAGGCCGCTGTCGACCATCGCCTGGAAATGGTCATGCTGGATCAGGCGGATCAGCACGGCGAAGGAAATGATGATCGCCGCGACCAGAGAAAAGAAACGGGCGTCTTCGGCTTTCTGGCGTAGAAGATTCCCGTTCAGAAGCTGCTTCGTTCTCTGCATGGCCTATTGCTCCAGAGACCGCTTTTCGGAGGTGGAAGACAGATGGCGGTTGAGCAGACCGAGCAGTTTTTCGGGAGTGATCGGCTTGCTGATATAATCGCTCATACCGGTATCCAGAAGGCGTTGACGGTCCTCGTTGAAGGCGTTGGCGGTCATGGCGATGATCGGAACCGGAGAACGGCCGCATTCGCGTTCGAGTTTCCGGATCTGCTGGGTGGCGTCCGTTCCGCTGAGTTCGGGCATGTTTTCGTCCATGAGGATCAGGTCGTAACGGTTCTTTTTGAAAAATTCCACGGCTTCGAGCCCGTTGTTGGCGATGTCGTAGGTGATTCCGGCCTGTTTGAGGATGATCCCGGTGAACATCTGGTTGGAACGGATGTCGTCGACGAGCAGCAGGTGACCGTGAAGACGCTCGGGCAGTGCCTCGTTTTTCGGTGCTTCCTCGGCGGGTTCGGGCTGTTCGGCCGGTTGCATCGGCAGGGAGAAAGAGAAGGTGCTCCCTTTCCCTTCTTCGCTTTCGAGCGTGAGGGTTCCTCCGAGCAGGCGGGCGAGCTCGGCGCTGATGGAGAGCCCGAGGCCGGTACCGCCGTATTTGCGGACGGTGGAGTTGTCGGCCTGGGAAAAGGCCTCGAAAATGTGTTTCTGCTTTTCTTTCGGAATCCCGATGCCGCTGTCGGTGACGTTGACGTTCAGGCGTCCGTTTTCATAGGAAGCCGAGAGAAGGACACTTCCTTTTTCCGGGGTGAACTTGATGGCGTTGGAAAGAAGGTTGGCGAGGATCTGCTTCAGCCGCAGGGGATCCCCCTCCAGTCTCCGCGGAATGGTGTCGGAGAGATCCACGCTGAAGGCGATCTGCTTTTCGAGCGCTTTGGTCTTGAAAAGTTCCGCGGTGCTTTTGAGGGCGGCATGGGCGTCGAAATCGATCGTTTCCAGTGTCAGGTTCCCGCTTTCGATTTTGCTGAAATCGAGAATGTCGTTGATGAGCGAAAGCAGGGAATCGGAAGACTCCTTGACGATGGTGAGGTAGGAGAGCTTTTCGGGATCGCTCTCTTTCGCCTGCAAAAGGGAAATGAAGCCGATGATCGCGTTGAGAGGGGTCCGGATCTCGTGGCTCATGTTCGCGAGGAAAAGACTTTTCGATTTGAGCGCTTCCTCCGCCCGCGCCTTGAGTTCCGCGAGTTCTCTGGTTTCCTTGTCCAGCCGTGCGCTGAAATGCCGTTCGAATTCGGCGGAGTTCTTCTTGATCTTTTCGAGCAGCGGACCGATCAGGGGCGTGATGATACCGTCGTTCTGCTCGTTGAAACGGTTGATCTGCCGTTCGAACAGGTCGATGTAGAAATGCTCCTGCTCCAGCAGGACCTTCTGGTACTGCTGTTCGAGCATGTGCTGGTTGTGGTCGCGGATTTCCTGGACGTAATGCTCCTGGAAATAGCGTTCTTCCTCGATGTAGAGGACGAAAGCGTCGTTGTCCCCTTCGAGGGAAAAGGCTTCGATGCCCATCGAATAGTAGACTTCTCCGTTCTGCAGCATCGGAATCTTGATCTCCTCCGTTGCCTCATGCTGCAGTGAAACGAGTTGTTCCTCGATGCCGTAAAGCTCCCAGAAAAATTCCCGGATATCCTCCCCGACCTCCATGCGTTTGTCGACTTTGGAAAAATGGGTGACCGACTGGGAGAAGTCGACGATGCGGAAGTCGGACGTGAAGACGGCATAGGCGTAATGCTGCTTGCTGCAGATGCGTTCGAGAATTTTCCGGGTGTTCATCAGCACTTGTCCATCCTTTTGAATACGGCGCGCAGGAGATCTTCGAAGAGCTGTTCGACGTCGTCGCCTGTCTTTGCCGAGGTTTGATGCAGCGATACCACGCCGTTTTTCGTCCGGAAGGCTTCCAGACGTTCCGTCGGATCGTCGTGGGGAAGGTCCTTTTTGTTCAGGGCGATGCATACCGGCATTTCGGGATCGTGTTCGCGGCAGGTTTTCAGATGTCGGTCGATGGATTCGAGCGTGTCGGAACGGGTCAGGTCCCCGACGACGATGACGCCGTGCGCTCCCATAATGTACTGTTTCGTCATCGAACGGAAAGCCGTATCCCCTTCGATATCCCAGATGATCATCAGCGCGGAAAGTTCTTCGTTGCATTCGACCGTCACGGTCTTTTTGGACAGGCTGACGCCGATGGTGCTGAGGTAGTCCTCACTGAAGCTGTTTTCGACGAAACGGCGGACGAGACTGGTTTTCCCGCACCCGAAATCACCCATCATGAGTATTTTGAAACTAAAGAGCATTGTTACCGGCTTGTGTGAATTTTATGGTCTATGATCGACATATTTTTGTATGATATCCAAAAGCAGATTGCATTTTTGTAAGTTTTGTCTGACAGTCATCGTCTGTCAGAAATAGATATACTTGCAATAAGTGAAAATAGAAATTGCCAGAGAGAATTTCCCATGACGAAATCCGTTCAACCCGGTGCTCCGGCCGTACAGGCAGAGAGTCAGGAAGGTACATACAACCGTCAGCGTGCCGTCGAGTCCATCTCGCACGAGATGCGGACGACACTCAACACGATCGCCGGATACCTTGCAGCACTGCAGGAGGGAGTCTCTCTTTCGAAAACGCAGCGGGAGTATTTCCGCAAGGCGCAGAAGGCTTCCGAACACCTGGACGAGCAGGTGGCGAAGATGCTCGATCTTTTCCGGATCGACAACGGGGAACTGGTACTCAACGAGTCGTGGTTCCGTCTCGATACCGTGGTGCTCAGAAGCCTCGAATCCGTTTCGGAACAGGCCGAGCGCAAGAAACTCTCTCTGGTCTTCAACAGCGAGTTCAGCCCCAGAAGACTGCGGGGCGATTCCAGAAAACTGCAGAGGATACTGACGGAACTGCTGGAAAACGCCATCAAGTTCACGGAAGAGGGGACGGTCCGCTTCGACCTTGAAATGTCGACGGTCAAACAGAAAAAACGGATCGTGTTCGTCGTCGAAGACACCGGTCCGGGACTTTCGGCGGAGCAGAAGGCGAACCTTTTCGAACCCTATGTCCGGCACACTTCCTCCGAGCGGGGACTGGGAATCGGCCTTTATCTCGTGCGGCAGTTTCTGTTGCAGATGGACGGCAGCATTTTCGTCGACAGCCGCGAAGGCGAAGGTACCCGGATCGAAACGGTACTGGAGTTCGAGGAAGAGGAGGAAAACACCCTCGACCTGGAAGGGAAACTCATCTGCTTCTACGACGACAAGAAGGGGCTGGCCTACCAGCGGAACCGGACGGTTATGGTCCGTTATATGCGTGAATCGGGTGCGCAGACCATCCGCTTCGAGGATGAAAACGCTTTCGCACTCTATCTGCTCGATTCGGCGAACCGCGTACCGGACATCATCAACGTGACGACCTATCAGCAGGCGTACGGACGTTTCGATGCGCTGGTGGGCTACCTGAAACGTCAGCCCCGTTTCGCCCACACCGGTTTTATCGCCGAGTACACCTCCACCCGGCAGCCGACGGAACATTTCGACCGTCACTATGAGCGTTTCGCGGAACTTTCGGTCTATACGGAGCTGCTGGAACAGAAAGCCGAGGCGGTGTGCAGCGGCCGTTCTCTGCGGATTCTGGTGGTGGACGATCTCGCGTCCAACCTCGAAATTCTCAGGCTTTTCATCCATCAGAAGTACCCGGATGCGGTTGTCGACGCCGCGCTGGGAGGATACGAGGCGATCGGGATGTACAAAACCCAGCAGTACGACCTGCTGCTGCTGGATCTGAAAATGCCGGGCCTCAGCGGTTACGAACTGCTCGAACGCCTTCAGGAAATCGCCGCGCTCCCGAAAGCCTACGCCATCACGGGCGATATCTACAGCGATACCTACGAAAAAGTGGAGGCGTCCGCTTTCAACGGTCTGCTCGAAAAGCCGGTCAATCCCGACAAACTGTACGAAGTGATGAAGGAAGTGGCGGATGCCTGAATGGATGGCGGAGACGGAACGGCAGGCGCATGACTATCTGAGGGCTTTCGGATTTTCCGACGAACAGATCGCCCCGCTGGTGAACCAGACCCGAAAGGATCTCGAAAACGAGTATGAAAAATTCCTCCGTCTCACGCAACGGCACCCCTGTCCGGTTCCGGAGCTCAACGACGTGTTGCACGCACTCAAGGGGCTGCTGTTTCATATGGGAAATCATGCGATGGCCGAGCGCCTGAACGAGCTGCGCGGCGATGATATCGACCGCCGGTGCGAAGAGATTCGCCGGCTTCTGTCGTAGCGGGCGTTATCCGGAAGTGCGATCGAGCACAGCGCGGATCTGGCGGGGCATATAGTAGCGGAACTGTTTCGGAAAGATGAAAAATTCCGTTTCGCCCTTCGTCCCCTTTTCGAGAGCGTCCCAGCTGTCGATGTCGAAACGGATGGCGATGATGCCGAGTGCCGGCATCTTTCCGATATGGTCTTCGGTCAGCCGGTCGGCGACTTCGGAAAGTTCCGGATTGTGGCCGACGACCATGATGCGGTCATGCTGGTCGTCCTGCAGGGCGAGAATGTTGAGGACGGTTTCCGGCATGACACGGTAGAGCTCGCTGAGGTAGTGGATCTTGCCTTCGTATCCCATGTGCCCCGCCAGTCCGTCCGCCGTCTTCTGGGCGCGCAGCGAACTGCTTGAAAGAATGAGGTCCGGCACGATGCCGCGCAGTGCGAGATAGGAACCCATCGTCTTCAGATCGCCGACGCCGCGGGGAGTCAGGTCTCGTTCGAAGTCGCTGGCGCCGGCTTCGTTCCAGTCGGATTTGGCATCTCGGATCAGATATAGTGTTTTGATGGGAACCTCCTTTTACTGCAATGTGGTCCGCCGCGGACGAAACGGTCGGTGCGGCGGAGGGACGTCAAAGCCGGGCGAGATCCGCCGACATCGCTTTGGACGCTTTGTCCATGATCATTTTTGCCAGGGCGACGTTTCCGTCGTCGCGGAAGATGGCGAAGACGTTGATTTTGGCGAAGTTGTCGCCGCTCTGGTCCCCGGCACTGTTGATCAGGAAGACGTGGCCGTCAAGGGTTTTCGCCTCGATGGAGGATGCCTCACTGAATCCGACGTCCAGGGAAGATTCCGAGATCATGCGGAACGCGTCGTTGAAGATGCTTGCCGAATACCCGATGTCGGTACCGGTGTTGTCGTTGTCGATATAAAGGGTTTCGCCGCTGTAGTTGAGTACGGCGGAGCCGAGATAGCCGCTGACGGCGCGGAGTCTTTTCATTGATTTGTCGAAATCGATCATTGTTTTTCCTTGCTTATTTGTTGAGATTCTGCATGAATTCGTTGAACGTGTCCGGTCCGACACCGTTTTCGGCGAGGAAGTCCATCAGCGCCTTTTCGGACGCCTCGACTCCTTCGTTTTTCTCGATTTCGAGAAGTTTCGCGTACAGGTCGCCGATCGCCGCTTTCGCGGCGGGTGTGATGTTTTTCCGTGTCGAGACGTAGTTGCGGAAGGAGCCGTCCGGATTCTTCGCCACGCGGACGTTGGCGAGGACCCAGTAATAGCTGCCGTCCTTGCAGAGGTTTTTGACATAGGCGGTGACGTCTTTGCCCGCTTTGAGGTTGTCCCAGAGATATTTGAAAATCACTTTGGGCATGTCCGGATGCCGCAGGATGGAATGCGGTTGATCCATCAGCTCCGCCTGCGAATAGCCGGAGATTTTGAAGAAGATGGGGTTGGCATAGGTGATGTTGCCTTCGGCATCCCCTTTTGAGACGATCATGTCGACAGCGGTGACTTCACGTTCGACATCGGTAGGTGTCGGTCTTTCCATGGGTGTTCCTCCTGATATTGTTCGCCGGAATTTTAATCGAAACTGTTGATTGAAGTCTATCAGAATTTTCCTACTTGTAACGGTTGCGTTTTCAATTATAATTACGTCTGCCGACAAAACCGCAACGAATACGACGGTACCGTCCTCCGGAGGGAACGGGCATTTCACAAAAATGGATCATCATGACGGAAAGTACTTCATCGGAACTGAAGCAGATGCTTGAAGAGGCACGGCGCAGAATCGAAAAAGCGGAAGACGCCGTTGAAATCAACAGAATCGCCGAAGAGCTGATATGCGGGCTTCTCGGATCGGAATACGCTTCCATCTGGATTTTCGACGAATCCCGGGCGGCGCTGGTCCGCGAACGCGGAGACGGGACGCCCCGCGAGCTTTCGATGCTGGACCAGCGGGGGGTACTGGTGCGCTCTTTCCTGACCGTCAGCGGGGGGATCTACAACTATCTCGCCAGTGAAAAGGACTACGTGCCGGCTCTGGACAATCCCGACCAGATCCGGATGAAATCGAAAATCATCGCGCCGGTCGTGGACGGAGACCGTTTCCTGGGACTGGCGACCGCCTACTCCTCGGTACGGAAAATCAAGAATTTTACCGAAGACGATATGGAACTGATGCAGACGCTCGCTCCCTTCATCGCCGGCGTGATCTACAAGATGCGGCCGGAGTTGCAGAGCGAACGCAGCGAAAGGTTTTTCATCAAGGAAGAGCTGAAGAAGGCGAGCGAGGTCATTACCGAAAAAGTCGAGGACATCCGTCAGGCGCATCAGGAGCACGAATCGCCGGACGCCCTGATGATGTTCATGGCGAACACGGTGCACGATATCCGGACACCGGCAAACAGTCTCTACGGTTTTCTCGATTTGCTCGAAGGTCGCATCGCGGATCCCCGGCTGCTCCAGTACATCCGCAACGCGAAAGAGAGTGCGCAGTTCATCAACGATCTGACGACATCGATTCTCGACCGTATCAGCACGCAGCGCGAACGCGAGGAATCCAAACCCGCACCGGTGAACCCGCTGAAGTTCTTCGCCGACATCGCCGCCGCGTTTTCGGCGAACATGTACGACAAGAAACTCAAGTACAACATCTATATCGATCCGCTGCTGCCCGGAGAGATCCTGATCGAGGAGGTCAAGCTCAAACGGGTCGTCATGAACCTGATCGGGAACGCCTACAAGTTTACGCCGTCGGGAAAAAGCATAGACTTTTCCGTCACGTACGATGAAAAAAAGGCGCTGAACATTTCGGTGAAAGATACAGGTATCGGAATTCCGGAAGAGAAGCAGCAGGAGATTTTCGAAGCCTTCAGCCAGGCGGAAGAGACAACGGGAATGGAGTACGGCGGTACCGGGCTGGGGCTGGCCATCAGTGCGCAGTACGTTGCCGAGATGGGAGGAAAGCTCCGGCTTGACAGCACGCTGGATGTCGGCAGTACCTTCTACTTTACGCTTCCCGTTCGGGTGGAACGTGAAGAACCCCGTTTTTCCGCCGGATTCACGCCGTCACCGCGCATCGATATCCTTCTCGATCACAGCAATGCCTCACAGGCAAAAAACCTGATGCGTTATCTGATGCGTCTGGGGATCGACAGGCAGCACGTGCGTGCGATCCGCTCCATCGGGGACGTCAACCGCTATACGACGCACCTGATCGCTTTCGAGCATCTGATCGACGAGCAGGCGGCGGAAGTGATCCGAAAAAAGGTCTTTTCCACGCTGATACTCGAAGAGGAACTTTTTTCGAAACGCGCGCAGGCGCTTGCCGCTTCCGCGACGGTCGTTTCCGCTTTCGGATTTTACGGGCGGGAGCTGTACGATACGCTTCAGAGCCGGCGGGAAAAGAAAATCCTGGTGGTGGACGACGACCGGATCAACATCGAACTGATCAAAGCGATTGTCGAAGAAGAGCTGCTGCAGGTGGAAACGGCGCAGGAGGGACGGACCGCGCTCGAATTGATGAAACGGGCCGCGGCCGGCGGAGAACCGTACGATCTTGTCTATATCGACAAGCATATGCCGGATATTTCCGGAGTCGAGGTGATGCAGGCCTATCGGGAGTTCGAACGGGAAAAGGGCCTCAAGGCGCTTTTCGCGGTTTCGATTACGGGCGACCCCTCGGACGCGCACGGGGAATCCGGTCTTTTCAATCTCTACATGGGAAAACCCTTCAAAAAGCACGAGGTCAAGGCGAGTCTGAAAGTGGCACTTTGACCGGTTGCGGCTTCTGCCGCCGCGGCGTATTGTCTTACCCGTCCGAAATGGTGATATAATTTCTTCAAAGAAGTTTCCTTCCTCCGAAAGCGGGGAGGAAAGCGAGGAAGGGTTGTCGATGCTGCAAAAGGGCGAAGAATACAGGATCATGATCGCGGACGACCACGAGATCGTGCGCAGCGGTCTTCGGCTGTTGATCGAACGGTGCGCCGGGATGAAGATCGTAGCGGAAGCCTCCTCCTTTTCCGAACTCATGCAGCGGCTCGGGACGGCCGAATGCGATCTGCTGATCCTCGATATCAATCTGGGAGACCGCAACGGGATCGATTCGATCAAGGAAGTCCTGCGCCGCGCGCCCGCGCTCAAGGTGCTGGTGCTGAGCATGTATCCCGACGAGCTTTACAGTGTCCAGGCGATCCGCAGCGGAGCAATGGGCTATCTCAACAAAAGTGCGGTCTCGCAGGAACTGGTCAAGGCCATCGAGGACGTTCTGGCGGGCGAACAGTATATCAGTCAGCCCGTCAGCGACAACCTCCTGTACGGCACGGTGCTCGAAAAGGATCTCCGCCGTCCGGAGGAACAGCTTTCGGCAAGGGAATTCGAAGTGCTGAGCCTGATCGCGACGGGGATGGCGAACAAGGAAATCGCGCAGAAACTTGGCCTGAGCCCGAAAACGGTCTCTACCTACCGTATGCGTATCCTCGAGAAGCTGATGCTGGAAAACACATCACAGCTGATTCAGTACGCGTTGCAGAACAACATCGTTTCCGCCCAGAAGCAGTAGCGGGGAGAAAGAACGCGCCTTTTCAGTGAAAGGCGAGATGGGCGAGATCGTGGCGCAGCGGCGTGATCCCGTTGACGGAAGCCAGGCGGTCTTTTTCGCTGTCGCTTTCCAGCGCGGAAAGATAGACGCCGATCTCTTTGAGAGAGTCTCCTTCTTTTTCCGAAGTGTTTTTTCGCAGTTTCCACTGAAGGGTTTCGATCCTGACGATACAGTCGGAAAGAATGCTTTCGTATTCGCTGCGGTCGAAGGCCATGTTGTCATGATGGTGGACAAGGGTCTGGATCTGTGAAAGCTCTTCGTCCATCTGCATCAGCGCAACCCTGGACGCCTGTGCGGGATAGAAGATCTTGATGTCTTCGATCATGCGGTGCACGAGCGTGGCGTAGGCGCGGAAGAGGGTGTATTCGTCGAGATCGGTACGGATCGCGTGCAGCGCTTTGCTGTAACGCTCCAGCGTCGCCATTTCCTTTTTCAGACGGGGCAGCGCTTTCAGCTGTCTGAACTGTGCCTGCTGGCGGTTGTACAGGCCTTCCGCTTCGGCGGAGATCTTTTCGGAGGCCAGCTCCTGTTCCGCGACGTCACGCAGTTGCTGAGTGGTACGGATCAGATCGTAGAGTTCTTTCGGTGCCGCAGCTTCCGACGCGTAAAGATGCAGGGAAATGACAGTGAGCCAGAGGAAAGCGAAAGTTTTCATTTTGGATTCTCCCGTTCGAGTTTTTCAGTTTCATGGTAAAACTTTGACACTATTGTAGTGGAAACCGGACGGGAGGGGTATCAGATTTGTCTGACACTCCTGCGGAGGTAACGGGACAGAAGAGTGTAAAGGCGGCTTTCGTCCACGGGTTTCGACAGATAGTCGTTCATTCCGGCGCCGAGAAAGCGCTCCCGGTCGCCTTTGAGTGCATTGGCCGTCAGGGCGATCACGGGGACGGAACGCGCTTTTTTTTCGTCCTTTTCGATTTTTCTGATGTTTTTTACGGCGTCTATACCGTTCATCACCGGCATGTTCTCGTCCATGAGAATCAGGTCGTAAGAGCGGTTGCGGAATGCGTCGACCGCTTCTTCGCCGTTGTCCGCCACATCGGATTGCAGACCGTATTTCCGAAGCAGCAGCTGCATGAACATCTGGCTGGAACGGGTGTCGTCGACGATGAGCACCCGGCCGTCGAGCTGCGGCCGCTGTCCGAACGGCTGCGGCTGCGGCTCCGGTTTCGCCGTTTTTTTCGCGGGCGGCAGCGGCAGGACGACATGGAAAATACTTCCTCTTCCTTCCCGGGAAACGAGGCGGATACTTCCGCCCATCAGTCCGGCGAGCTTGGCGGTGATGGAGAGCCCAAGCCCCGTGCCCCCGTAACGCCTCATCACCGAACTGTCCGCCTGGTTGAAGGCTTCGAAAATGTCCTTCTGTTTCTCTTCCGGTATTCCGATACCGTAATCTTTCACGCGGAGATTGAGCGCGCCGCCGGAGTACCATACAATGTATTTCACTTTGCCGTTCTCCGGCGTGAACTTGATGGCGTTGGAAAGGAGATTGTAGGAGATCTGACGTATTTTGTGCAGATCGCCTTCGAGGTGCTTGGGCATGGAGTGGTTGTAGCGTATCTGTAGAGCAATCTCTTTTTCCGCCGCCTTGGACTGGAACAGCTCCGCGACGCTGATAAGATCCCTGTACGGGTCGAAGACGACCGGTTCGAGCTCCATTTTGCCTTTTTCGATTTTGCTGAGATCCAGGATGTCGTTGATGATCTGCAGCAGGTGGTCCGAAGAATTTTTGACGATGTCGAGGTACTGGCGTTTCGTTTCGTCGGTTTCGTCCATGCGCAACAGATTGATAAAACCGTTGATGGCGTTGAGCGGGGTGCGGATCTCGTGCGACATGTTGGCCAGGAAATCGCTTTTGAGCCGTGATGCTTCCTCCGCTTCTCTTTTCGCCCGTTCGAGTTGACGGTTGAGGTCGAGCAGTTTTTGTGTCGCTTCGGAAGCCCTGCGCTCTTCCTCCATCAGGCGGATCGCCTGTTCGACCGTCCGTTCGAACGCATCCGCCTTCAGCGGCTTGAGCAGAAAATGGCTGATGCCCATCTCTATCAGGCGCAGCAGGTCTTCCGTTTCGTTATGGGCGGAAAAGACGACGGCCTTCTGGGAGGGGCGCTCCTTCAGTATGGCCGAAAGCATGTCGATGCCGTTGCGCCGGGGCATCTGGATGTCGGTAAAGACGATGTCGTAGGGGTGTCCGGTCTCCGCCAGGTGCTCGCGGTAACGTTCGAGCCCCTCTTCGCCGTCTTTTGCCGTGTCGATACGGTCGAAATAACACAGCAGCATCTGCTCCATGTGAAGGCGGCTGTCGTCATGGTCTTCCACGAGCAGGATGCTCGCAGTGTTCCGCCCGTTCAAACTCGCTGTTTCAGCGTCCATCCGTCGTCCTCAGATTTTATTGAAATAAATCATAGCATTAAAACGGAAAAAACGGCTTTGTTTGTAATGATACGGCGGATATTTCTTTCAGTTGCCTGCGAGAAGGTGATAAAGCCTGTATCCCGTTCCGGCCATGAGGACCGTACCGAAAGCGTTGAAGACGATGTTCCCGAACGCCAGAAAATAGCTTCCGCCCTGAAAGAGCAGAAAACTTTCGATGGCGAAGGTGGAGTAGGTCGTCAGTGCGCCGAGAATGCCGGTGGTCAGAAACGATTTCAGATGAACGGGAACTTCGGCGTTCATGAACCAGGCGATCAGAATGCCCATGACAAGGCTGCCGAGCAGGTTGACGCCGAGGGTTCCGAAAGGAAGCGCATGGGGAATGTGATGGGAGATCTGGCCGTTGAGCCAGGAACGGCTGACGGCGCCGATAAAGCCGCCGGTACCGATTGCCAGGGCGGTTGCGACTGTCATGAAGACTCCTTGCCGAGGTGATGTTCATAGGTTTCCTGCATTTCGTCGTGCAGCCGTTTGAGCCATTCCCTGTCGGATTTGTCCGCGACGAAACTTTCGAGCAGAACGACGGTGACGCTTCCCGGGGACGCCGTAAAGGTCTTGTTGCTGTAGCGCTTTGCCGTGCCGATCATAACGACGGGCTGTACGCGAAGCGAAAACCGGTCCGCGATGATTTTCGCTCCGGGTTTGAACGGGCGCATTTTTCCGCTTTCGGATCGGGTGCCTTCGGGAAAGATGCAGATGGCCCGTCCCCGGTCGATCCGGTCCTTGGCCGCCTTGAGCAGAGAAACCAGGGCCGTTTTGCTTTCACGTTCGAGGGGAATGTCTTCGGAAAGACGGATGGCCAGCGAAAAAAACGGGACTTCGAAAAGCTCCTTTTTCGCCACCCATGCCAGGTCCCGCGTCGTGATGCTTTCCATCACGCCGATGTCGAGTTCGCTCTGATGGTTGATGATGAACATCTGCGCATCGGGATCGACGGTACCGATTGTCCGGACACGCAGAAAAATCAGGATCCGGATGAACCATGCGGATATTTTCGATCCCCACGGCCGCGGAAGCAGCGGGTAGAAGATGATTTTGATGACCAGGCCGGTCAGAATGACGACCGTGGTGTAGAACCAGTCAATTCGGGCAAGTATCTTCATCTTTGACCCATCCTATTTTGTTGTTGTGGAGCTTGACTTTCGTGTAGCCCTCGATATGCCCCTGTACTTCGAGCTCGTACCGGGCAGGGGCGATTTCGAAAACGGTGGCGTTGCGCATCGGCAGCAGATAGATGGCGGAGCCCTGTTTGATGCAGACGTGACGTATCGGGGCGCCGAGCCAGGCGGCGTATGCCCCTGCGGCGAGGGCGACGACGAGGGCGAAAACACTGCGGCGCAACAGGAAGTAAATGAAAAAAATGCCGGCGACAGAGGCGAAAACGACGGCTTTGAGATAGTTGTGTCCGTGTTCGGTCGGTTTGAGATCGCTCTGGGTCGAAACGGTGTCGTCGTCGATGACGATGGGAATGTTCAGATGCTCGAAACGCCGCGTTTTCAGGTTGAAGTAGCTGAAACGGATGTTTTCGGATGTTTTCGGCAAAACGGCGTAATAGGTCATCGAGGCGTTGCCGATATCATTGCGGAAGGATTCGAAATTCTGGGTAAACGGCCCGGGCAGGCGAAAGTCTTCGAGATTGCTCCGGTTGGCATCGGCCATGAAAACGAGAATGTTGTTTTTCCGGTCATAGACGGTGGTCTTGCTGCGGCGCAGTTCGAACCGTTCGGCGAGCACGCCGCTGAAGTCGCGGGGAGGGTTGAGGACCGTCACTTCCAGCCGGCTGCCGCCGATGGGGTCGGGGCGGGAGGAGGTAAAGTCGTCGAACATCAGGATCGGCGTAATGTCGGGGAGACGGGCGCGGCTTGCGACGACCTTGAAATAGAAGCGGTCATAGAACGTATGGTTCCGGTATTCGCGCACCGGCCGGGGATTGAGGGATTCGAGCCCCTCCATGTCGGTGAAGTGGTAGATCAGTTCGTCAAAGTCTTCCGTGGTGACGACGGAGCGGATCAGAATGGAAAAAACTTCTCCCATGAAAACCCGGGAAGGGGCTTCCTGGAGGGTGCTGTAGACTTTTCTGCTTTCGGGGTCCGCTTTTTCCGTCGGGGCCCCGGTGTCGTACCATGCCGCCGTTTCGGACTCCGGGAGCGTTTCGTTGCCGTCATAGAGCGTCGGTTCTGCCCTCAGCAGTGTCAAGAAGCCGATAAGAAACAGCGGAAGGAAAAGTCGCATTACGATGCGAGAAATCCTTCGAGCATTTTCACGCCGTCATCGGAGCCGAGAACGGAATCCATCGCCCGTTCGGGGTGAGGCATCAGTCCGAAAACGTTTTTTTCACGGTTGCAGATGCCTGCGATGGCGTCGACGGAACCGTTGGGGTTGTCGACGTTGCCGTCCGCGTCGCAGTAATGCAGCAGAACCTGCCCGTTGTCGTAGAGGCTTTTCAGGCCGTCCGGGTCGATGTAGTAGTTTCCGTCGTGGTGGGCGATGGGGATGTTGACGATTTCGCCCCGGTCCATTTTCCGGAGAAAAACGTTGTCGTTGTCGGCGACCCGGAGGTGATGGTGTTTCGAAAGAAAATGGAGATGTTCGTTGCGTTTGAGCGCTCCGGGCAGCAGGTGCGATTCGGTCAGAACCTGAAATCCGTTGCAGATTCCCAGAACCTTTCCACCCCGTTTCGCGTAGGATTCCACGGCGGACATGACGGGGCTGAAGCGGGCGATGGCGCCGCTGCGCAGGTAGTCGCCGTAACTGAAACCGCCGGCGATGACGGTCAGGTCCGTATCGGCGGGCAGGGCGGTTTCCCTGTGCCAGACGATTTCGGTTTTTGCTCCCAGCTTTTCGAAGGCGTACTGCGTGTCGTATTCGCAGTTGGTTCCGGGAAACTGGACGATCGAGACTTTCATGACCGGATCTCGACGGTGTAGTCTTCGATGACGGTGTTGGCCAGCAGCGCTTCACACATTTCGGTCACTTCGGCTTTCGCCGCCGCTTCGTCCGCCGCGTCGATGTCGAGGACGATCTGCTTGCCGACACGGACGTCGTTGACTCCTTCGAACTTGAGTGAGTCCAGCGCGTGGTGGACGGCTTTGCCCTGCGAATCGAGGACACCCGGTTTCAAAAATACGTTGACGATCGCTTTCATTTCTTTTCTCCCAGAATTCTGTTGAGGACCTCTTCGTAGGCCACTTTGAGTCCGCCGAGTCCCTGGCGGAAACGGTCCTTGTCCATCTTTTCACCGGTTTCCATGTCCCAGAAACGGCAGTTGTCCGGGCTGATCTCGTCGGCGAGGATGATGTTGCCGTCGCCCGTCTTGCCGAACTCCAGTTTGAAGTCGACGAGGTTCAGGCCCTTTTCGGCGAAGTAGGGGCGCAGGATGTCGTTGATCTGGCGCGCCATGCGGCGGAGCTTGTCGAGTTCGTCCTGGAAGTCGACGAGGCCGAGGATGAGCGCGTGCTGGTCGTTGAGCTTCGGGTCGCCGAGGTCGTCGTTCTTGTAGTCGAATTCGACGAGGGTGAACGGCAGGACGGTGCCGTCCTCGATGCCGAGCGTCCGGGTCAGGCTGCCGGTGGCGATGTTGCGCACGATCACCTCGATCAGAATGATGTCGACCTTCTTGTGCAGCATGTGGTTGTCGTCGAGCATTTCGACGAAGTGGGTGGGAATGCCGTTGGCTTCGAGCAGTTTGAAAAGCTCTGTCGAGATCTTGTTGTTGAGCGCGCCTTTACCCGCTTCGGAGGATTTTTTCTCGCCGTTGAAAGCGGTCAGGTCGTCCTTGAATTCGGAGATGAGCAGGTCCGGATCGTCGGTCGTGAAAAGGCGTTTGGCCTTTCCTTCGTAGAGCAGTTCTCGTTTTTCCATCAGTGGACTCCTTTGATGATTGTCAGGGCTTTGAGGATGTCGATCGCTTCCTTGAGCTGGATGTCGTTCATGATCTGTTTTTCGGTGACGACCGTTTTGTCCGTCGCGTTGTCGTCTTCGGAGGTGACGTTGTTTTCTTCGGCCGCGGTGGCGTTGTTGTCGATTTTTTCGAGTTCGCTCTTGAGGTGCATTTTCAGATCGGCCTCTTTCAGGACGAATTCGTTTTCTTCCGGAGCGGGAACCTTGCCGCGGTTGACCGGGATGTCCGGTGTCACACCGACGGCCTGGATGGTCCGGCCGCTCGGCAGGTAGTAGCGGGCGACGGTGAGCTTGATCGCTTCGGTGTCACTGATGGGAAGGATCACCTGCACGGAGCCTTTTCCGAAGGTTTTCTGTCCGACGAGCACGGCGCGCTTGTGATCCTGCAGGGCGCCGCTGACGATTTCGGACGCCGAGGCGCTTCCCTCGTTGACGAGGACGACGAGCGGTTTGTGCGTCAACGTTTCCGCGGGATGCGCTTTGTACTCGGTGTTCTCGCGCGGGTCACGCCCTTTCTGCGAGACGATCACCCCTTCGTCGACGAAGAGGTCGACGAGGCCGACGGCCTGGTCGAGCAGGCCGCCGGGATTGTTGCGCAGGTCGAGAATGTAGCCCCGGGCCTGGGCCTCGTACTGCCTGAGCGCGCGCGTGATATCCTTGACGACTTTCTGGTCGAAACTGGTGACACGCAGGTAGATGATGCCGTCTTCGACGGTTTTGGCGTAGACCGACTGGATCTTGATGATGTCGCGGACGATGTGCACGACGAAAGGCCGGGATTCGCCTTTGCGCACGATGGTCAGGTCGATCGGGGTTTTGGGCTTGCCCCGCATCAGTTTGACGGCGTCGTCGATGCTCATGTCGAGGGTGGGTTCGTCGTTGATTTTGAGAATGATGTCTCCGGCCTGGAGTCCCGCCTTGTCCGCGGGGGTTCCCTCGATCGGCGAGATGACGGTCAGGGCGCCGTCCTTGATGCCGACGGTGATGCCCAGCCCGCCGAATTCGCCTTTGGTCTGGACCTGAAGGTCTTTGAAGTTTTTCTGGTTGAGATAGGCGGAGTGGGCGTCGAGCTTGCTCATGAGGCCTTCGATCGACTTGTTCATCAGGGCTTCGATGCTCTCTTCGTCGACATAATACTTTTCGACGATGCTCAGGACTTTGGTGAATTTCGCCAGCGCCTGGAGCCGGGAGGCTTCGACGGAAGGAGTGTCATGGGCGGTGACTTCCGCCTTGAGGGCCGTCGAGTAGGTGAGGGAGATCGCCGCGGCGGCCGAAGCGAATCCCATCAGTACGAATTTCTTTTTTTTCATTGGTGTGGCTTTCCGATCGGTTTCGATATTTTGCACTTGAAATTTAGGGCCTTATTATAGTCAAAGAAAGGTAAAATAACAAAAGCGTGACAGGGCGAAAGGCATGATGCGCCGGAGTTTATATAGATTGAGTCTATTTGTATCAAGAAAGGCTTGACATTGATAGACTCAATTTGATATAATTGCTCTCGGAAAACGAAAAAAAGGATTGAGAAATGAATAATATTTTTGAGAAACTGACCCACCAGATGACGGAGACGATCGAATCGGCCCTGTCGCTGGCACTGCACAACCAGAACAACGAAGTGGAACCGGTCCACGTTCTCTGGGCGCTGCTGACCAACAGCAACTCGGTGCTCAACCAGGCGTTCAACAAGATGAACGTCGAAAAGAGCGCCATCGAGCTGGAGGTCAAGAGCCTGGCGGACAAACTGCCGAAGACCAGCGGGGTGACGAAGGAGAACATGCGCATCTCCCGCAACCTCGTCCAGGCGCTCGAACGCGGCATGGGCGAGATGACGCGCAATGGCGACACCTATCTCGCCGTCGACAGCTTCATCCTCGCCAACCTGAACGAGGAGCCGTTCAAGTCGGTGCTGGGCAAATACGTCGACATGATGGAGCTGCGCAAGACCTTCGAAGCGATGCGCGGCGGCCAGAAGATCGAGAGCCAGACGGCGGACGAGAACCTCGAAAGCCTCGACAAGTACGGCATCGACCTGACCGCGCAGGCGGCCGAAGGCAAGCTCTCGCCGGTCATCGGGCGTGACGAGGAGATCCAGCGGATGATGCAGATCCTCATCCGCAAAACCAAGAACAACCCGATTCTGCTCGGCGAGCCGGGCGTCGGTAAAACGGCCCTGGTCGAAGGCCTCGCGCAGCGTATCTATAACAAGGAAGTTCCGATCTCGCTTCAGAACAAGCGGGTCGTGGCGCTGGACATGAGCGCACTGATCGCCGGGGCGAAGTACCGCGGCGAGTTCGAAGACCGTCTCAAGGCGGTCATCGACGAGGTGAAGCAAAGCGGCAACATCATTCTCTTCATCGACGAGATCCATACCATCGTCGGTGCGGGGGCGAGCGAGGGCAGCATGGACGCGGCCAACATCCTCAAGCCGGCGCTGGCGCGGGGCGAGCTGCACACCATCGGGGCGACGACGCTCAAGGAGTACCGCAAGTACTTCGAAAAAGACGCCGCGCTGCAGCGCCGTTTCCAGCCGGTCACGGTGGACGAGCCGTCGATCAACCAGGCGCTCCAGATCCTTCGCGGGATCAAGGAACGCCTCGAAGCGCACCACAACGTCACCATCACCGACGCGGCGCTGGTGGCGGCGGCGAAGCTCTCCGACCGCTACATCTCCGACCGCTTCCTGCCGGACAAGGCGATCGACCTGATCGACGAGGCGGCGGCGGAGCTGAAGATGCAGATCGAGTCCGAGCCCAACGCGCTCGCGGCGGTCAAACGCAAGATCCAGGAGCTCAACGTCGAGAAAGAGGCGCTGAAGATGGACGAGAACCCGGCCAACGAAAAGCGCCTCGAGGAGATCGAGAAGGAACTGGCCGACGCCGAAGAGGAGAAACGCACCCTTGAAGCGCAGTACCAGCGCGAAAAAGAGGTCTTCGAACGCATCTCGAAGATCAAGGCGGAGATCGAGGAGAAGCGCCGCGAAGCCGAGCTGGCGAAACAGCAGGGCGACTTCAACCGCGCGGCCGAGATCGAGTACGGCGAGATCCCGAAGCTCAACGAGGAAGAAGCCGCGCTGCAGCAGCAGTGGAAAGAGATGCAGAAAGAGGGTACGCTGCTCAAAAACAGCGTCGACGAAGAGTCCATCGCGGGCATCGTCAGCCGCTGGACGGGCATCCCGGTCAACAAGATGCTGCAGAGCGAAAAAGAGAAGATCCTCCACATCGAGGACGAGCTCAACCATGACGTCGTCGGACAGGAGCGTGCGACTCACGCCGTCGCCCGCGCCATCAAGCGCAACAAGGCGGGGCTGTCGGACAAAGACCGTCCGATCGGTTCGTTCATGTTCCTCGGACCGACCGGGGTGGGTAAGACCCAGACGGCGAAAACGCTGGCGAAGTTCCTCTTCGACAGCGAGGACGCGCTCATCCGTCTCGACATGAGCGAGTACATGGAGAAACACGCGGTGTCGCGCCTGGTCGGTGCGCCTCCGGGATACGTCGGCTACGATGAAGGCGGCCAGCTGACCGAAGCGGTCCGTCGCAAGCCGTACAGCGTCGTTCTGTTCGACGAGGTCGAAAAGGCACATCCGGATGTCTTCAACATCCTGCTGCAGGTGCTCGACGACGGGCGTCTGACGGACAACAAGGGGGTGACGGTCGACTTTACGAACACCATCATCATCCTGACGTCGAACATCGCGTCCGACAAGATCATGACGATGCAGGGCGATCCGAACCTCGAGGACGTGGTCCTGGGCGAACTCCGCAGCAAGTTCAAGCCGGAGTTCCTCAACCGCCTCGACGACATCGTGATCTTCAACCCGCTGGGTGAAGAGCAGATCAAGGCGATCGTCG
>Ga0256843_1000994_pt1 | contig 23138 bp, 24 predicted proteins | sample AlvinellametaG_FD_191572 | JGI IMG/M metagenome (GOLD analysis project Ga0256843, IMG submission 191572) | Pompeii worm associated microbial communities from hydrothermal vent at the East Pacific Rise, Pacific Ocean - Alvinella | ecosystem: Host-associated > Annelida > Integument > Unclassified ... | reverse complement strand
CCAAGTGCCCATACAGGTGTATTTACAAGAATTTTAGTTGCTTCACTTGAGTGCTCAAAGTACGTCACTACTGCTATTTTAATATTATTTGATATGAGCGAAAGTTTATCGTATGTAGGTTTGATAAGAGAGAGTACTTTGGTATCTAAATCTTTTACAAAAATAGGCTCATCAATTTGTACGACTACTTCATCATCAAGCTTTGCTATCTCTGCTAACAGCTCTTCATAAAGTGGTAAAAGTTTTGCATAGAACTCATAAACATCACCACCATCAGCTCTTTTTGAAAGACCTAAATAAGTAAGTGGACCTATAAGATTGATCTTTGTTTTAATACCCGCTTCTTTTGCCTCTTTATACTCGTTGATGAGTTTGTCGGCATTGAGTTTGAATGTTGTATCTTTAGAGAGCTCAGGAACGATGTAGTGGTAGTTTGTGTTGAACCATTTTGTCATTTCACAAGCAGTTGCCTCTTTGTTTCCTCTTGCCATTGCAAAATAAAGTTCTTCATCTTGTAAACCTTTAAAACGTTCAGGTACAACGCCAAACAAGATGGAAGTATCAAGCATATTGTCATAGAGTGAAAAGTCATTTGAGCTGATATACTCTATGCCTGCATCTTTTTGGTATGCCCAGTGTCTCTTTTTTAATTCACTTGCAACTTTTGTAACTTCATTAAAATCACTTTTACCGCTCCAGTAGCTCTCTAGAGCAAACTTAAGTTCTCTTTGTTCTCCAATTCTTGGAAATCCCAGTACATAACTATTTTTTGACATATCAATATCCTTTGTTTTATCTCATTTTTGAGAAATATTTATCTGTTATACAGATAAAAAAGGGCTAAAAATTTAGACACTAGTAGCCCTAAGCCTGATTTTAGGCAACATTTTTTTTGATGATAGTAAATTCTAAAAAGAATTTTAAATTAAAGGGATATTGAAAGAGGAGGGTGCACACCACTACGACGAAATGCAAAACATACAGTATAGTATGGACATCTTGGAATGTAGTGGTTGAGTAAAATCATAAGTTTAGATTTTATTGTAAAGAAGAGATGACAATGGCATGGTTTTGAGTTGTTTTGCAGTGCTTTTTTCGTAGCAGCAAAAAGTTCGTTGAGTGCCATTAGTCTCTCCTTTATAAATTTTTTTTGAAATTATATCACAATTATTTTATATTTTTTAAAAATTGTGTCATAAAACGCACACCGGCACCTGTTGCACCATGAACATTCACATCCCATGGGCTCTCTGTATAAGCAGATCCTGCAATGTCAAAGTGTAACCATTTATCTTTATTCTCTTCTTTGATGAAGTTGTCTAAGAAAAGACCTGCAGTGATTGCTCCACCATACGGTTTATTTGAGATATTACAGATATCTGCTATTTCACTTTTTAGCTGTTTTTTAAGGTGTTTGTTAAATGGTAGGCTTGCTGTAAGTTCACCGGCTTTTCCTGCAGCTTTACTAAGGTCATGTCTAAGTCTGTTTGAGTGTCCCATAACACCTGTAGTATATTGACCAAGAGCTACCATACATGCACCTGTAAGTGTTGCAAAATCAAACAGATAATCCGGTTTTGTTTTCTCCTGTGCATAATCAAGCACATCTGCAAGAACCAAACGACCCTCTGCATCAGTATTACGTACTTCAATAGTATCACCCTTGCGTGAGACAAGAACATCATCAGGTTTATAGGCATCACCACCTATCATATTTTCAACCGCACCGACAAATGCATGCACTTCAATGTCAAGTTTTAATTCGCTGACTGCTTTAATGATACCTAAAACTGCACAGGCCCCGGCTTTATCCATTTTCATTGTAACCATGCTTGTAGCTGGTTTTAAACTAAGTCCACCACTATCATATGTAAGACCTTTTCCTACAAGAGAGATAATCTTTTTAGCATTTTTTGGTTTGTATGCAAGGTGAATGAGTTTTGAATCATGGCGAGAAGCACGGCCAACTGCAAGCATTGCATTACATTTTTCACGTTTAAGCTCTTTTTTTCCTAATATATTACATTCAAGATTATTTTCATTTGCAAGTTTCTTAGCAAGTTTTGCCATAACTTTAGGATACATATCATCTGGTGCAGTGTTTACGATATCACGTGTAAAACATGTTGCCTCAGCAATAATGATAGCCTCTTCAAAAAGGGCAGTAAGCTCTTCTACACTCTCACATGTAAGATAGAGATTTTTAATCTTCTGTTTTTTAGTTTTAGACTTGTAATTATTAAACTCATATCCACCAAGTATAAATCCTTCTATCAATGCAGTAATATTGTCTTGGTTTACATCAATACAAAGAGATTTATAGTCATATTTTTTTACAGATTTGGCAACTGTTGCAGCTGCTGTTCTTAAGTTCTCTGCATCATGATTTTCTATACCTATAAAAAGCAATGATTTTCCATGCATAGCACAAAGAGAATCTTGATCTGCACTAAACCCTGCCTTTGTAAGAGTTTTTTTGAATTTTGCCTTTTTTAATCTCTCTGGCGTAATAAGTTTAAGTGTTAGATTGTTTTTAGCATCAAAAGCTTTTTTATTAATAAGTTGTATATTCATATTTTGTTCCATTTAGTAATTTATTTTTATATAGTAGCAAAATATTAGAAACGAAGAAGATTTTACTTAAGAAGATAAGTAATTATGATAAAATTATTTTTATGATAAAGAAACAGATTTTAATAATTGAACTTAATGAACAAAATTTTAATGTTTTAGATAAAGTTCTATCAAAAGTAGATTATGAGTGTAAGGCTATTTTAGGTGCAAAAGAGTTTAAAAACTTGAATGAAAAAATGGCTGAATATGATGCTATTATTGTCAACTCTCATGTTCAGGATATTAAAGTTGAAGAGGTTTTAAAACTTGCAGAGTATGATGCTTTGCTCAAGATACCGGTGATTTATATTGATAGTGCAAAAGAGCATAGCAAAAAGATGTTAAATGAGTGTTATAATGTAGGTATTTCCGAATATATTAAAAAACCTTTTGATTCCAAAGAGATAATAGCACGGGTTAATTATCATACAGAGCAGTATGCAAAGTTGCGTGAGTATAAATTACGTCTTGACAAGCTTGCTAATTTAGCTACTATAGATCAATTGTCAAAATCAACATCAAAAATGCATATGCAAGCTATATTAAAACACCATATAAATTATTTTAATCGTTATAAAACAGATTCTATACTTATCTATTTAAGTCTTTTAAATATTGATAAGTTAGTAGGTACATTTGGTATGGAGAAAGGTGAAAAGGTAATTGCTCAATTTTCTAAAGCTTTAAAGTCAACAATACGTGAGTCTGATGTATTAGCACGTTGGGCTGGAGCTGATTTTATTATATTTTTAACCAATACAAGTACTTCAGTGTCTGAAAATATTACAAAAAAATTAAAAATAGAACTTTCAAGTATGGAAGTGATGAAAGGTATTAAGCCAGATTTAGCGTTTGGTATAACATCATTCAATGAAAATGATAGTGTAAAAGAAGTGATAGACAGAGCAAAATATGCTCTTACAGAAGCAAAAAAACAGACATATGGAAAGATCCAGATAGTCTGATTTCACTTTTTAGTCAAAGTGTAGTATATCTTTTGCCTGAATCATATCTTTATCACCTCTTCCTGAGAGGTTTACAATTATGAGCTTATCTTTGATATTTGGCAGTTTTTTGAGATATGCTACTGCATGAGATGATTCAAATGCAGGTATGATTCCCTCTTTTTGGCTTAGCCATACAAAGGCATCAAGTGCTTCTTTGTCTGTAATATAGTCATATGTTACAGATTTATTGTCATTATGAAAAGCGTGTTCAGGGCCAATTCCAGGGTAATCAAGACCTGCTGAGATAGAGTGTGCTTCTAAAATTTGTCCATCATCATCTTGGAGTAGGTAGCTCATTTGTCCATGAAGAACACCTGGGCGCCCCTTTTTAAGGCTACATCCGTTTTTATTATCGATTCCAAGACCACCGGCTTCAATACCGATACACTCAACTGCTTCATCTTCTAAAAAGTGTTGAAACATTCCTATGGCATTAGATCCACCTCCAATACATGCTATAACATGATCTGGCAGACGGTTCTCTTTTTCTAAAATTTGTGCACGAGCTTCCCAACCAATGATAGCTTGAAAATCTCTTACCATCATAGGGTAGGGATGCGGACCTGCCACTGTTCCTATAATGTAGAATGTATCACGTGCATTGGTTACCCAGTGACGAATGGCATCATTCATAGCATCTTTTAGTGTACGGCTTCCACTCTCTACAGAGTTGACCTTTGCACCTAGAAGCTTCATTCTAAAGACATTGAGTTCTTGACGTTCCACATCTTTAGCACCCATAAAAATCTCACACTCTAGATCAAGTAGAGCAGCAATCGTTGCGGTTGCAACACCGTGTTGTCCTGCACCAGTTTCAGCGATAACCTTTTTATAACCAAGACGTTTAGCCATAAGTCCCTGAGCAATAACATTGTTAACTTTATGTGCTCCAGTATGGTTTAAATCTTCACGTTTTAAGTAAATTTTTGCGTCAAGCTCTTTTGAGATGTTTGCTGCATAGTAAAGAGGAGATGGACGACCTACATAATCTTTAAGATAGTAGTCCACTTCAGACCAAAAATCTTTATCAAAACGAATTGCATCATACTCTTCACGTAGTTTGAGAAGTGCTGGCATAAGTGTTTCAGGGACATATCGTCCACCGAAAATTCCAAAGTGTCCATTTTCATCAGGATCAAATTTTGAAGGAGTTGGAATGTACATTAATTAACCTCTATGATTGAATAAACTTCTGTTTTTTCTTTTAATTTTTCGATACCATCAAGAAATGTCAATCCTATTACAAAACAGCACTCAACACACTCTGCACCTGTTTGATTTACAAGAGTAGCTGCTGCATTTGCAGTGCCTCCAGTAGCGATAAGATCATCCATAAGAAGAACACGTGCACCTTTTTCTTCTCCAAAAGCATCAATATGTACTTCAATTTCATCAAATCCATACTCTAATGAGTACTTTTCAGCGATAGTAGTATAAGGAAGTTTTCCTGCTTTTCTGATAGGTACAAAACCGAGTCCAAGCATCTGTGCAAGTGCTGCTCCAAAGATAAAACCACGAGCATCAATACCTGCAATATAATCAAGATTATACTCTTTATAGCGTTGGTAGAGGTGATTCATAAGAACACCATAAGCCTCTTTATTATTTAAAAGTGTTGTGATATCTTTAAATATAATTCCTGGTTTTGGAAAATCTTTAATATCACGAATAGAATTTTCTATGATTTTTTTTTCTGTTTTACTAAGTGTAATCATTTTATATCCTTAAAGTAGGGCGTCAATTCGACTCTCTAATGCTTTTATCTTAGAGTTTAGACGATCAACTTCCTGTCTGTGTTTTGAGTTTCTTTGTTTAAGTACTTTTAACTCATTTCTGAGTTTTGTAAGCTCTTCTGTTAAAATATCAACATTTCCAAGAGCACGTTGGAGCTGGATTTGATATTTTCGAATGAGAATTTCAGCTTCTTGAAGAGTCAACTTCATCAAGTCATTGCTTCTTTGCTCTTTGTTTGTAATGCTTTTAAAGTAAAACATCTTTACAAAAAGATAGATAGAAACAATAGAAAGGATTGTTAGAAGTGACCATTCCATAAACATTATTATACTGCCTCTATCTTCTCAACTCGTTGAATATGGCGTCCACCTTCAAAACCATTTGCAAGCCATGAATCTATAATGGATTCAGCAACACCTTTACCAACGATACGTTCTCCAAAACAAAGTATATTGGCGTCATTATGCTCACGTGCTACCATTGCTGTATATGCATCATGACAGAGTGCAGCTCTAATACCATGATGTTTATTTGCTGCCATACTCATTCCGATACCGCTACCGCAGATCAAGATACCTTGTGAGTCACTGTCTTCAATGACTGCACGGGCAACTTTATGCGCATAATCAGGATAATCAACTCTATCTTTTGTATATGGTCCAAAATCCTCTACTTCATAACCTTTGGAGCGTAAAAGCTCAACTGTCCAATCTTTTAACTCGATACCAGCGTGGTCTGTTCCTATGTAAAATTTCATATTTTCTCCTTATGATAATAATAAATTAATAATAAACTGTACAGGCATGAAAAGTACGTACTGATTTAGTGGTGTCATTAAGATAATTAGTACGATTATCATACCATAACGTTCATATTTATAATAGAACTCGGCGATAGATTTTATATTGTACTTTAAGGCTAAATGCATTAAAAAATGTCCACCATCAAATTGTGGGATGGGTAAAAGATTAAATACTCCAAGTACAATATTTATAATGAGTAATTGATAAACAAATATATAGAAAAATATATAACTTATAGAGTCAATAGTTGTTGGTGCACTCATAGCAGTAAGGCCAATAGCTGCAAATGCTCCAAGTGTAAAGTTATAGACAATTCCTGCCAAATCAACCTGCATAGCTGCATTGTATCCACCACGTTGAATCACTTTATACATATCTATAGGTACTGGTTTTGCCCAACCAAAGAGCATTCCTCCACCTGTACCTAAAAGTAGTGGTACGAAGTAGAGTAGTGCTGGAACAATGATAGTACCAACAAGATCGATATGTGAGAGTGGATTAATCGTAAGACGACCTGCATTTTTTGCAGTGTTATCACCATACATATGTGCAACCCAACCATGCATAATCTCATGTCCGATAATAGCAATAGCCAGTGCTAAAACAGCAGCAGCAATTTTTAATATATCAAGTAATTCCATAGTACTCTTTATCTTCTCTTTCTCTCTCTTCTATCGCTTTTTTTAGGTAAGGCTCTTCTTCTAAGTCAGTAGGCGTTTTTCCGATACGATCCCATCTTACTTCCCAATTTTTATCTATGGAGAAGTAGATAAACCAAGGAGTTCCTTCTACATTTTCATAAGGGACACTGCCCCAAAAGCGACTATCATTGGAATGATCTCGATTATCACCCATCATGAAGTAATGATTTTTTTCAACTTTTATCGGATTCATATAAAAAATTGGCATTGGATAGCGTCCATTGTTTACTATCTTTGGATCATGATGAATACCTGGATGTTTTTTCATATAAGGGTTTTTTACCCAAAGTTTTCCTTCAAAGATAGCTATTTCATACCCTTTATAATGCTCTTTAATCCACTCATCACCCTCTTTAAAGTGAATAAAAAGATTTTTATCTGCTACAAAAAGTTCATCACCAGGAAGTCCTACGCAACGTTTTACAAAATGTTGTTTGATATTTTTTGGATATCTAAATATAACAATATCACCACGTTTTGGAGTGTCACCATTAACAATTTTAAGTTCTTTACTCCATGGAATGATAGGAATTTCTAAAAATGGTATATATGGCATAGGCACACCATATGCAAATTTCTTTGCAAAGAGATGGTCACCAATTAGAAGTGAATCTTTCATACTACCACTTGGAATTCTAAAGGCTTGAGCAACAAAAAAGATGATAAAAAGGACAATAACAATAGTCCCTGTCCATGAATTAGACCACTTGTATGCTTTGTGTAAAAAGTTTTTCATTAAGTATTCTTACCAGCATTTAATTTTGCAGCTTTGAGTGTATTACTTAAAAGCATAGCAATAGTCATTGGTCCTACACCACCAGGAACAGGTGTAATATAAGAGCATTTTTTACTTACATTTTCAAAATCAACATCACCAACAAGTTTTCCATTCTTTGCACGGTTGATACCGATATCTATAATGATAGCACCATCTTTGACCATATCTTCTTTTATAAGATTGATAACACCAACGCCAACTAAAATAATATCAGCCTGTAGTGTATGCTTTTTAAGATCATCTGTAAAGATATGACATATTTCTACTGTTGCATCAGCATTCAAAAGAAGTGATGCCATAGGTTTACCTACAATGTTAGAAGCTCCTACTACACAACAATTCTTTCCTTTTACATCGATGTTATACTCTGATAATAGTTCCATTACACCGAGTGGTGTACACGGTACAAAACCATCAAGATTTGTTACTAATCGACCTACATTGTAAGGATGAAAGCCATCTACATCTTTTGCTGGATCAACAAGCTCCAAAATTTTTGTAGTGTCAATTTGTGGAGGAAGTGGAAGCTGTACCAAGATACCATCAATATTTGGATTTTGATTCATCATCGTGATAGTGTTTTCAATGGCTTCTTGAGAGATATCTTCTGGCATCTCATGTGTCACAGAGTAAAAACCAACACGATCACATGCTTTTTTCTTCATATTTACATAGGCAGCACTTGCTGGATCTTGTCCAACTAAGATAACAGCCAAACCTGGAGTACGTCCTGTCTCTGCCTTTAACGTAACAACTTCTGAAGCAACATTTTTTTCTATTTTCTGTGAAAGAGCTTTACCATCAAGAATCTGCATTTAAACCTCATAAATAATATTTTTGATATTATACCTTTTTAAAATAATATTAGGCTAATAATGAAATTTATATTTGTGTTACTAACTCCTCTCACACTATTTTCTCTCAGTACTTTTATCACAAAAAGTGAGTATGCAGAGCAACTCTATAAAAATCCACGTGGTATCGGTTGTGGACTCTGTCATGGAGATCATGGACAAGGAAAGTTAATAGCAAAGTATAAACATAAAAATAAAGAGAGAAGTTTTATAGGGCCTGTTATAAACAATATTCAATATAGTGAGTTTTACAAGGCACTTGTTTCTAGGAAAAAAGGGATGCCACGTTACTATCTTACTCCAAAAGAGATGGAAGCTCTTTACTTTTATCTCCATAAAGATGATAAAAAAAAGGTTGAAAATGTTAAGTAAGATTATAGAAGCATATGAAGCAAAAGATCTTGAAATGTTAGATAAACTTGCGAATCCAACATTTAGAGAGATAAATAAAAGTAAAAAATTTAGATCTGTTTTGATGCTTTCTGCAAATAAGATTAAACATCTTTCAAAAATAGAATCACTTAAAGCAGATGCTATTATGCTAAATTTGGAAGATGGTGTCTCACGTGAAGAAAAACCATATGCACTTGTATTGGCTGCTATCTTTTTGAGTCGTTTAAAAAAATGTAATAAAAAACTTGTAGTTCGTGTAAATGCTTTGGATGAAGGCGGTTATGAAGAGATAACTTATTTAAACCAATTTATGCCAGATGCTATTCGTGTACCAAAGATAAAAAATCAAAAAGAGGTACGAGATATATTACATCTTTTAAATGATGATATTGAACTTCATCTTTCAATTGAGACAGCAGAAGGGTGGCATAACCTTTCAACTCTTGCTGTCAATAAAAGAGTCACGACATTTTATCTTGGGGTACTGGATCTTTTTGCTGATATGGGACTTCCTCAAAATTTAATCTCTTTAAATAATCCAACAATGCACTATATGCTTTCACATTTTTTAGTCACATCACGTGCTATGAATGTCAAGCCTGTCTCTTTTGTCTTTCAGGAATATAAAGATTTAGATAAATTTCAACAATGGTTAGAACTTGAACACTCTATGGGGTATGATGCAAAAGGGTGTCTCTCTCCTAAACAGGCAGAACTTGTTAATAAAGTTTTTGTCAATAAAGAAGATGAGATTACGAGAGCTAAAGTGATTGTAAAGCTTTTTGAGATGCATAGGGATGAGGGGATTACCGGTTTTAGTGATGAAGAGTATGGCTTTATAGATGAACCTATCTATAAAGGAGCATTGAAGCTCCTTGAGAATCAAAGATAGTTATTTTCCTATAGCATGATACATTTTTGCTAAAGAGTCATAGTAGTTATAGTAGTCGATGACTAAAGATGATTTGGCATCGATGTAGCTTTGGCGTGCTTGTTGCAGCTCGATATAATCAGATAGACCATTTTCATAGCGTTTTTGTGCTTGAGTAAATTTTTCTTGAGATGCTAATAAGAGGGCTTCTGAGAGTTCAACTCTATCTTTTGATTCATTGAGATTGATATAAGCCTCGGTCACCTCTTTTTTTATCTGTAGTTTTAAAAACTCAAGACGTGAGAATGATATATTGTCTTGAATGATTTGTTCTTCAATTAAGGCTTTGCTTGAGCCACCCTGATAAACATTCCAATCTAAAGCAATAGTTGCTTGCCATGTGTCTTTTGGTAAAAAAGTGTTGAGTGATTCTGCTTCTAATCTTGTATAGTTAGCATTAAGATATAGAGATGGATAGTACTCTGAACGTGCTACTCTAATATTCTCTTTGGATGCTTTTTTATTGGCTATGAACTTTTGTATGATATATCTATGTTCATATGCAAAAGTAACAGATTCATAAAGATTCATATCATAAGGTGTTAGTGTATAAAAAATATCATCAAGTTTTAGTTCTTGAGGATTGATGGTGTAGGGTGATTCAATGTCTTTTATACCAATAACCTGATCAAGAATAGTATAAGCAAGTTTAAGATTATACTTTACTTTTTTAAGATCGATTTTCGCTTTAATAACATTGACTTTTGCATCAGAAATATCAATCTTTGTACGAATCCCTGCAGTGAAATATTTTTGTGCACGGTAGAGTTGTGCTTCATTGAGTTTAAGATTTTCTTTTGCAACATTGATAAGTGCCATTGATCGTAAAACATTGTAGTAAGCACTCTTTACATCACGAATCTTATCTGCAATACTTTGTAGATTATTCATATTGAAAGATTCTTGGAGATACTTAGTAGCATCATAGTTTCCACCAGTTTTTCCAAAATCATAGAGAAGTTGTGTAACTGTTATTTTTCCAAGAAGCATAGTATCCTCTTTAACATTATCAGGATTAACGATGATTTCACTTGATGCTGAAGTACCTGCTGAAGCATGAATATCTACACGAGGTAGAAAGTATGCAGAGGCTTTTTTTGTCTGTTTTGTAGAGGCTTCATACTCTTTTGATGTGATTTTTAAATCAGGAGAGTGTCCTAGTGCATAATTGATCAATTGATCAACACTATAAACATCTTTTGCACTTGCGTTGATTGAAAATAGTGTAACTATACTAAAATAAATAATACTCTTTTTCATATTATAAAGATTCCCTTCTTTCTATCTCATCTTCTACACTGACAAACTTTTCACGCATAGTCTCAAGCAATACATAAAGTACCGGCACGAAAAGTGTTGATATGAATGTTGCAGCAATCATACCAAACATTAAAACAACACCAATTGATATTTGTGTAACGGCACCTGCACCTGTTGCAAAGGCAAGAGGAAAGATACCAAATAAGAAAGATAAAATAGTCATCATAATCGCACGAAAACGAAGTTTTCCTGCACTGATGGCAGAGTCTACTATACTTTTACCACTCTCACGCTGCTCTTTTGCAAACTCAACAATGAGGATGGCATTTTTGGCGGCAAGTGCGACAAGAAGAACAAGTCCAACCTGTGCAAAGGTATTAAGTGGAATGCCCATCCATATAAGTCCGGCTACTGCTCCGGCAATAACCATTGGAACAGAGAAGAGAATCATAAGTGGAAGAATCCAGCTTTCATATTGTGCAGCAAGTACCAAAAAGACTACCAGTGTTACAAAAATAACAACATAGATCTGAGCATTACCTGCAAGTTTTTCTTGATAACTCATACCAGACCACTCATAACCATATGTAGAAGGAAGAACTCGTGCAGCTATCTCTTCCATAGCTGTCATTGCTTCACCTGAAGAGTGACCAGGTGCAGCTGCACCATTTATCTGAATACTTCTATACATGTTAAAGTGTGAAAGATTTTGTGGTCCTATAATCTCTTTTATCTCCAGTAGTGCACTAAGTGGTACCATTTTACCATTATAGTTTTTAACGAAAATCTTACTTATATCACTTTTAGAACTTCTATACTCTTTGTCTGCCTGAACAAAGACACGAAATACTTTACCAAATTTTGTAAAGTCATTAACATAGACTGACCCCATATATATTTGCATTGTAGTAAAAAGATCAGACATATTGACACCAAGTGCATTGGCTTTTTCACGATTTATCTTTATGTCATACATAGGGTAGTTAATAGCAAATGTTGTAAATGCATGAGAAATTCTCTTATCTGCATTAGCCTCTTTGATAATTTCATCCGCATAGTGTTTAAATGTTTCTAAATCTCCTGAAAGATAATCTTGAAGTCTAAAGTCAAATCCACCAACAGCTCCAATACCAGGAATACCTGGAAGATTGAAAGCAACAATATTGGCATCACTGATATCAGTTGTAATTTTCTTTATTTTACGAATGATTGATTCGACATCTTGTCCTGGTTGTGTTCTCTCTTTCCAATCTTTTAAAGAGACAAACATTGCTACAGATGCACTGTCCAAAGAAGAAGTAACAATGTTGTATCCGTCAATAATAACAATATTTTCTATTTCTGGGATTGTATAGAGCCTTTTTTCAACAACTTTCCTAACCTTTGTAGTCTTTGATAATGATGTTCCTGGTTTAAGATTGACAGCAACAATACAGACACCTTTATCTTCAGATGGTACAAATCCTGTAGGAATGACTGTAAAGAGGTAGTAAGTGAGATAAAAGATACCTAAAATAAGAACAAGTATAAAATAGCGAACTTTTATGAAGTAAGTAATCATTGCTGTATATTTTGTAGTTATATACTCAAAAATTTCATCAAATTTTCTAAAGAAAATAAACTTCTCTTCACCTTTTTTTCTACGTTTGATGATGATAGAGCTTAATGCGGGAGAGAGTGTAAGTGCATTAAGTGATGAGATCATTACAGCAAATGAGATTGTCAAGGCGAATTGTTGATAGAGTGCACCAGTGATCCCCGGTAACATAGAGACAGGGACAAAGACGGCAACGAGCACAAGTGTTGTCGAGATGATCGGTCCTATGAGCTCTATCATTGCTTTTTTAACAACTTGCGGAACAGTTAGATCTGGTTCTCTCTCCATAATAACTTCAACATTTTCAACAACCAAGATAACATCATCTACAACAATACCAATGGCTAAGATCAGTCCAAAAAGCGTTAAAAAATTGATAGAAAAACCGTTTGCCATCTGCATAATAGCAAAGGTACCAATAAGTGAGACAGGAATGGCAACAGAAGCGATAACAGTAGGACGCCATGAACCTAAAAAGACAAAGATAATAAGAATTACAAGTCCAACTGCCATAAAGAGGTTAGTTACAACGTTATCGATAGCTACTTTGACATATTTTGTTGTATCGTACGGAACACTCCATTTGACACCATCTGGAAAACGACGTTGTAGTCTTTCCATTGTCTCTTGAACTTTTTTACGTATCTCTAAGGCATTTGCATCACCAAGTTGATAAACACCTATAAGACCTGCGGGTTGTTTGTTTGAAATTGCATTCCAGTCATAACTCTCACTCCCTAGAATAACACGTGAGACATCTTTCAAATAGACCAAAGAGCCATCTTTTTTATATTTTAAGACAATATTTTGAAACTCTTTTACATCAGAAAGACGGCCTTCTGTTGTAAGTGTAAACTCTTGTGTTTGGTTGTCATAAGTAGGCATTCCCCCTATTTTACCGATAGAAGCCTGTTTATTTTGGCTTTTTATAGCATTAACAACATCCATAGGAGTAAGACCAAGTGCTTTTATCTTGTCAGGATCAAGCCATACCCGGATAGAGTACTTTTTCTCACCCATATTCTCTGCTTTACCAACACCTGGAATACGTTTGATTTCATCTAAAACATTGATATTTACAAAGTTTGAAAGAAAGGCTGCATCATAACGCTCATCACCGGTAATGGTAATCAAACAGACAATTGAAGGGCTCTGCTTATCAATGATAACACCTTGGGAGACAACTTCAGCTGGTAGTGATGCTGTAGCTGTTGCTACTTTGTTTTGTACATCAACAGCTCCAATGTCAAGATCATAACCAGGTTTGAAGTAGATGTTAATATCTGAGCGTCCACTAGAAGTAGAGGAGGACTCCATATACATAACACCTTTGATACCGTTGAGCTTATCTTCTAATACGCGTGTTACGGTATCTTCAACAACATAGGCATTTGCACCAGTATAGGTAGCACTTACTTTTACAGTAGGTGGAGCAACATCAGGGTACTCTGAGATAGGTAGTACACCAAGAGATACAAGACCAGCAGTAATAATAATCAAAGAGATGACTATTGCAAGAATAGGGCGTTTAATAAAAGTTACTGAAAACATTGCTTATCTCTTCTTTGGAATAAGATTATTTTTTTCTAAAATTGCATTTATCCCTTGCTCTTGTGTAACGTCAGTTGCTTTTACTTTGATACCAGGTTTTAGTTTCATTAGTGCAGAAACAATGACTCTATCACCATCTTTTAGCCCTTTTTGTACACTGACATAATAGCGTGTAGAGTAACCTGTAGTAATATCTGCTCGTTTTACAGTAGAGTTTTTATCAACGATGTAAACATATTTGCCAAGTTGATCATTAAAGATAACTTCTGGTGGGATCATTTTAAATTTATGTTTGTCCGTAACGAAAACATTTACATAAACAAAAGTACCAGGAAGAACTTTATCTTCAGGATTATGAATAGTCGCTCTCATAGTAATTGTTGATGTTAAAGGATCTACGATATTATTTGAGAAATCTACATAACCATCAAGTCTAATATCTCCTAGTGAACTTTCTACTTCGATGAAAGCATCAGGTTTCTTTTTATCTCTATATTTTTGCATTACCCTTACATCATTTTGTGATGGAGAAAAGTAGGCATAAATTGGGTCAATACGCATGATAGTAGTGAGGAGTGTTGCTTCTCCCTGACCTACAAGATTTCCAACATCAACCATTCTTGCACTAACACGTCCAGATATTGGTGCTTTTATAATAGTATAGTTCAGTTTTATTTGTGCTTCTCTAATTTTGGCTTTATCACCTTCTATGGCAGCTTGCAGTGATACCATTTTTGCCTGATACTGCTCTAAGGTTGCACGAGGAGCAAGTCCCTCTTTTACTAAAGGTGTATAGCGTGCTACATCTGCTTTTGCAAGTGCAAGTGCAGCTTCGTCTTGTGCTTTTTGTGCTTTGGCTGCATTCAGCGATGCTATATATTGGTCTTGTTCAATTTTAAAGAGTTTTTGACCTTTTTTTACTTTTTGACCATCTTTAAAGTAAACTTTTTCCAAAACACCTGAGATTCTTGCACGTACCTCTTGATGAGAGCTTGCACGTGTTTTTCCAGTAAATCGTTTCCAAATAGGAACAGTTTGTGTTTCTAATGTAATTGTATTTACTGCAAGAGGAGGTAGCTCTTGTTTCTTGATTTGTGTTTTTTCTTCCGAACAAGCACTAAAAAATAGAACTGTAGGTATAAGAAGAACTGAAAGCGTTTTTAGTATCATTAAAAAACCAACCTTATATTAATAATTGTGTTATTATAGCTCAATTAGTTTCTATTTAAAAAAAAATTTAATATCCTGCTAAATTATAGAATACATTATATCGGATAAGAGTTGTTTCTTTTGGTCTTGGATACCTACTGTATGCATACTCAATAGTCTCTTTTGTTGTATCATCTAAAATATAGTAACCACTTTTTGAGAGAAATTTAAAATCACTCATATCACCATTTGGATGGAGTTTGAACTCTATAACATTATGTCTATTTACATGAAGATCTCTTGGAATATTGACACGTGCAACACGGATAAGAACTTGTTGAGTGATTCGACGCATGATCTCTTGGTTGTCTAAAATATACTGCTGTTGTCCAGGTGTTAGCTTTCCAAACTCTTCACCGTAGAGTTCTTTGATATTTTGAGAAATATTACTACCATTTTGTGATGTTTTTTTCTGAGTTTTAGTCTCTTTATCTGCAAAATCTTCATAGAGCCAAGAGAGAGCCTCTTTTTTCTTTGGTTCTTTCTTAATTATTTTTTTCGTAGTATTTGTATCTTTTTTTGCTGCTAAAAGAGGAATATATGGTTTTTTAGGTGGTAAAGGCTCTACTCTTTTAGGTTTTGGCTTGGAAGGTTTTTTCTTCGTTACTTTTTTTGGCTTGTTGAGTTTTGTTTTTTTGACAGGCTTTTTTGGTTCATATTTGATCGGTTTTTTAGGTTTTACAATTTTTTTAAGTTGAGAACCTTTTGGCATTGGTGGTGCTATTTTTGGTTGGGGAACTTTTTGCTTTGTAAGACCTGATTTTTTATGTTTGATAGGCATCTCTTTGAGAGAGATTTTAATCTTTTTTTCCTGTTTTTTAAGTTGTTGGTTGATATCTGTTGATGCAGTAGAAAAAATAATCCATAAAAGTAAAAAGAGTACAAGGTGAATAAGCAGAGCAACAAAAAAAGCAAAAGAAGATCTATTCACTAAAGTACCTTATATATATTTTTGAAGGATTATAACAAATCAATATTAACGCAACGTTGGATATAATAAGAAAAATATTATTTATAAGGTTTTAAATGAATACAGAAGCATCAAAAAAAGCATTTAATGAGGCACAAGAGTTAATTCCTGGTGGTGTAGATTCTCCAGTACGTGCATTTAGCAGTGTTGGTGGAACACCTATCTTTATCAGTGAGGGTGAAGGTGGATATCTTAAAGATATCGATGGAAATAGATATGTAGATTATGTTCAGTCATGGGGACCGCTTATCTTTGGACATCGAGATGAGACGATTGAAAATGCCGTTATCGATGCAGTAAAACATGGATTAAGTTTTGGTGCACCTACTTTGGCTGAAACAGAATTGGCAAAGATGGTCGTGGATCTTTTTGATTCAATCGATAAAATCCGTTTTGTAAGTAGTGGTACGGAGGCTGTAATGAGTGCTATCCGTCTTGCTCGTGGATATACTGGTCGTGATGATATTGTAAAGTTTACGGGATGCTATCACGGTCACTCTGACTCACTTTTGGTTCAAGCAGGTAGTGGTGCAGCAACTTTTGGTAATCCTTCGAGTCCTGGTGTTCCAGCTGACTTTACAAAACATACACTCTTAGCTGAGTATAACAATATAGAGAGTGTAAAACAGTGCTTTGCAGATTCGAAAGATATTGCCTGTGTTATCATTGAGCCAATAGCGGGAAATATGGGCCTTGTTCCAGCTGATAAAGAGTTTTTACATGAGTTGCGTGAGCTTTGTGATGCTAATGGAACACTTCTTATTTTTGATGAAGTGATGAGTGGTTTTCGTGCAACACTTCATGGAGCAGAGTCTATTACAGGTGTAAAACCTGATCTTGTAACACTTGGAAAAGTTATTGGTGGTGGTATGCCGGTTGGTGCTTTTGGAGGTCGTAAAGATATTATGGCTCAACTCTCTCCTGAAGGACCTGTTTATCAAGCGGGAACACTTTCAGGTAACCCGGTTGCAATGGCAGCAGGGTATGCAGCACTTACAAAACTTAAATCAAATGCAAAAGTGATTGATGTACTTAATGCAAGAGCTGTAAGACTTGTAGAGGGTATGCGTGAGGCTGCAGCAGCATGTGATATTATGATGCAGATAGATACACGTGGAAGTATGTTTGGATTTTTCTTTAACGAAAATCCTGTAAAAAACTTTCATGATGCTACAAAATCTGATGCAGAACTTTTTGCTAAGTTTCACGCAGCTATGCTTGATGAGGGATTCTACTTTGCATGTTCACTCTATGAGACAGGCTTCATCTCAACAGCAACTACAGATGCAATGATAGAAGATACAATAGCAGCAAGTGCACGCGTGTTTAAGGCTATTCAAAATGGCTGAAGATAATAATACAGAGGAGCGTAAACCACGGGTAAAACCCATTATAGAAGCAGCTGATAGTCTCTCTTTGGGTATCTCTATGGTTGTAGCGGTTCTTATGGGGCTTGGAATTGGATGGCTTCTTAAAAATTTAACAGGTGCAGGATGGACATTCTGGATTGGTGCTTTTATTGGTATTGCCGCTGCTATTTTAAATGTTTACAAAGCCTACTCTAAACAGTATAAAGCATATGAAGAGTTGGCAAAAGAGCCACGTTATGCGATAAAGAAAAAAATAGATGATGATGAAGATGATGAGGATTACGGTGAAAAAAGCTATTAGTCTCTTTTTTATTATTCAACTTTTTATTTTTGCTAGTTATCTCTACTCTTCTGCTATATTTGCAAATATTGAAGTGGCATTTTTGTCTGCACTCTTTATCATTGTAGGTGCATCATATGCGTATAAACGTATGGTTTTAGCAAAAGTTGCATCAGATGAATATGTAGAAGATCGTGATTTGCTTGATAAAATTGAAGATCCACATGAACTTTATGATGGGAAGGAGATTAATGATGCTCCACCTGAAGAGTTAAATCTTAAAGAGATAGTTAAAGAAGAGAAGGCAAAGGTTAAAGTTTTTAATGTTCAAAATATGAAACATGGAATTAAAGGAAGTGTTTCACTTTTTAGACTTGTTCCCTATCTCTTGTTAATCTTAGGTTTTATAGCTCTTAAAAATAATAATATCTTAGATTTATGGGTATATCTGCCATCACTTTTTGTGGGTATATTGACAGGCTCTTTTATGGCTAAAGAGCTTTTTGCCTAAGAAGTTATCATTGGAAGATTAATGGTAACTTGTTTATCATTGATATCTATATAGAAGTTACTGCTTTTAGCAAGAACTTCTAGTTCATTGACTTTGTTGGCATCAATATTTTCTGCTTTTACTGCAATTGAAAAGATGCTGTATTTATTGTCTTCAAACTTAATATGCTCTCCAACTCTAAAAAATACCTTAGTTAGTATTGTATTATTGTCTTTAAAGTACTCGTAGATTTTATTAAGAAGTTTTATGAGATTGTTAGAGTCTACAATAACATCGGGAATAGTAGGATCAAAATCTTTTTTAAAGGTAATATCTGAACTGATAGAATTTGTTGCTATACAGAGATCTATAATCGTAAAAATATTTGTTAGTTCACCATGTGGTTTTGTGGCAGTGAGTTTATAAGAGGGTGCTTGGTAAAGTTTAATACCTAGTTGCTCTTCATCTTGATATCCGACAGTTAAACCAAAAAATTTATATCTACCATATTCAAGTTCTACAAATGTAGTTTTAAAACCAAAATTTATGCTTGCATATGTTTTTGCAAGATCAAAAAGTTCACTTGCAGTAGTAGAGCCTAAAAGAAATTGAGCCTCAGCATTTAGTGATTCTATCTTTCCATTGGCATTAAAGAGTATGAAAGGGTTGTAATCATACTCTATCCACTGCTGTTCAAGTGTCATATTTACTCTTCGATGTAGTTTTTCAGCCTACGACCAACTTTTGGGTGCTTAAGCTTTTTAATTGCAGAAGACTCAATCTGACGAACACGCTCACGTGTAACGCTAAGCTCTTTACCTATCTCTTCGAGTGTTCTGTCACTCTCATCATCCATAATTCCAAAACGTAGCTTGATAACAGCTTTTTCACGCTCATTAAGCTGCTCTAGAACTTGTTCAATTTGAATACGAAGATCATCTTTAAGTATTGCATCAGATGGACTTATAGAGGTTTTATCTTCAATGAAGTCACCAAAACGACCATCCTCTTCACTTCCTATTGGAGCCTCAAGAGAGATTGGTTCTTTTGTGATTTTGATAACATTTTTAACTTTCTCAACTGAGAGGCCGACTTCTTGTGCGATTGTATCAACATCTGGTTCTTTACCATGTTCTTGGAGGTGTTTACGCATGATTTTATTGATGCGGTTGATAGTCTCTATCATATGGATAGGAATACGAATTGTTCTTGCTTGGTCAGCAATGGCACGGCTAATTGCTTGACGAATCCACCATGTAGCATATGTAGAAAACTTGTAACCTTTTTGGTATTCAAATTTATCAACAGCTTTCATTAGACCAATATTTCCTTCTTGAATAAGGTCAAGGAACGGAAGTCCTCTGTTTGTATAGCGCTTCGCAATAGATACAACAAGACGGAGATTTGATTTTGCCATTTTAGTTTTTGCAACTTCAGAGATGTTTTTACCACGTTTGATCTGCTCTAAAATATCAGCTAGTTTTTCTGGTTCCATATCAAAAGAGTTCTTTGATGCCTCTTTTGTCTGAACAAGTTTCTTAATCTCCATATATGTAGAGACCATAGTTGCTTCAGGTACCATATTTGCAATATCTTCTTTTGTAAGATCTTGAATCTTTTCAACAAGTATTTTATGATTTGCTTTGAGTGTTGCATTAAAAAGTGGAAGTTTGTATTCAAGACGTTTAAGCTCTTTGTCATATCCTTCATCACTTTTTAATGCAGTCTCCATAGCTTTTACAAGTTCATTGATAAGCTTTGAAGTAGGGCCGAGATCTAAAAGTTTCTCTTTTAGGACTGCTTTTTTCCATGTAACAGTTAAGTAAAAATGTACTATCTCTTCTGTAAGTTCATCAGAATCGAGATTTTCAGGTGCTTTTTCAAGAGTTTTTAACCAATCTTTTTTTGCTTTTTCAAGTGCTTTAAAGCTAGTAGTTACTTTTTCAACACGTGATTTATCTTTTGCTGAGAGTGTTTTACTCTCTGCATCATCATCACCATCATCGTCATCATCTTTTTCATCTTCAAAAGATTTAAAAAGCTCTTTTACACGTCTTTCACGGTTGATTAACGGTTCTTTATAGTCTAAAATAAAATCAATGAGATAGGGAACTGAACAGATAGCATCAATGATAATACTCTCACCAGCTTCTATCTTTTTAGAGATCTCTATCTCTTCTTCTTTAGTAAGTAAGGGGATCTGTCCCATCTCACGCAGGTACATACGCACTGGAGAGTCTGAACGAGACCACTCAAGAAGTTCATGTTCTTTTAGAATATCAAACTTATCTGTTTCATTATCTTCAAGCATTTTTCGCTGTGCATCACGACGTGCTTCAGCTTCTTGATCATTAAGTTTTTTTGCATGTTCACTTGATGTATAAAGACATTTGTTGTGTTTTTTTGCAAGTTTTAAAATATTTTTTGCTTGTGCAGCAGTAGGCTGTTTTTCAAAAAGATCAATTATTGATTCGTATGTAATACAATCTTTTGATTTATGCTCTTCAAAAAAGGTCTCTAGGGCTTTGTTGAGTTCTTTGGCTGTCATATCGGAGGTTGCTCCATTTGAGTTAAGGTTTTTAAAAGGTGGATTATACCGAAATATTCTTAAAATTTACATTGTTATCTTGAAAAGTTATAATTAATGATTATGAAAATAAAAAATGGTATGGAAGAGATATTTGAAAAGTTTTTTGATATAGAAAAAAATTATTTGATAGTTGGAACAACCTTTGCTTCTAGCCTTATAAATAAGCTTCAAAAGGGTGTTATATATGCAAACAGGATACTACAGTTCCGCTGCTGGAATGGTGACACAATTTAATCGAATTGAAACCATTTCAAATAACCTTGCAAATGCTAATACAAACGGTTTTAAAGAAGATAATCTTGTCATAGGTGACTTTATGCGCATTTATGAAGAGAAAAGAGATAATCTTCCAAATGAAGACAATACTAAAGATGCTGCAAAGTTTCTCAATCGTACAATGACAAAATCACCGCAGGTTGTCGATGAATATACTGACTTTTCTGTTGGAAATATGCAAAAAACTTCTAATCAATTGGATGTAGCTCTTTCCCGTGAAGATCTCTTTTTTGCTGTAAAAACACCAGAAGGTATTCGTTTGACACGTGATGGATCTTTTACTTTAAGTGATGAGGGAAAGCTCATAACAAAACAGGGTTATGAAGTTCTTGGAGATGATTATCTTCAAAGTAGTGATGGTATTAGTTTTTCAACAGTTGATAGTGTTATAGATATTGATAAAAATGGGCAGATTTATACTAATGTTCCTGGAAGTGCAACATTAACTCAAAATAAAAAACTCTTTATTGCAAGTGTAGATAATTTGAAATATCTTCAAAAAGAGGGAGATAACCTATATAAGCTTGATGATATGAGCCGATTAGAACCAAATGAAGAGAGTGGTGGTGTTGTACAGGGCTTTGTTGAAAAAAGTAATGTTAATGCAGTCAAGATGATGACACAACTTATTGAGACAAATAGACTTGTAGGAATGTATCAAAAAGCGATGGATACACAAATGAATGAGATGAATAAAGATGCAATTGAAAAAATTGCTCGTAAAGCATAAAGATAAGGGAGAACTAGAACAATGATGCAATCACTTTATACTGCTTCAACAGGAATGCTTGGAATGCAGACACAGATAGATACTACAGCCAATAATATTGCCAATGTTAATACTATAGGATTTAAAAAAGGACGTGCAGAGTTTGCTGATCTAATGTACCATGTAATGGAATATGCTGGAACTTCTACAAGTGATACAACAAAATCACCTACTGGTATCGAAGTTGGTCTTGGTGTTCGTCCTACTTCTATAAATAAAATCTTTTCTGAGGGAAGTTTAAAACAGACAGATAATCAATTAGATATTGCTATTACAGGACGTGGATTTTTTAAGCTTGAACTACCTGATGGAACAGAAGTTTACTCTAAAAATGGTGCTTTTAAACTTGATCAAGATGGTGCTATTGTAAATAGTGATGGTTACTATCTTATCCCTCAAATTGTTGTTCCACCTGATGCTACAAGTATCAGTATCGGTACAGATGGAACAGTAACTGTTGTTCAGCCTGGTCAGACCCAGGCAACACAAATTGGTCAGATTCAGACAACAAGTTTTATCAATCCTGCTGGTCTGCATTCCATGGGAGATAATCTCTATTTAGAGACAGATGCATCAGGTCAGCCAGTTGAAGGAATTCCAGGTGTAGATGGTCTTGGAACACTTCGTCAGGGTTTTGTAGAGCTATCTAATGTTGAACTCGTTGTTGAATTGACAGACCTTATTACTGGTCAACGTGCTTATGATTCAAATTCAAAAGTAATTACTACAAGTGATGAAATGCTTCAAACAATAAATAACCTTAAACGATAATAGTTCCCTAAATAAGCCTTGATACTTTTTAATATCAAGGCAAAAAATCTTTTTTCAAACTCTTGTTTAATCAACTTCAAATAACTATTTGGCTATAATCGCAAAATTATTTTAGTAAAACATTAGGAATTTATATGCAAAAAGCAAACATAAACGGTAAAGTTTGGAGATTTGGTAAAGATATCGATACA
>Ga0256843_1000993_pt1 | contig 23157 bp, 19 predicted proteins | sample AlvinellametaG_FD_191572 | JGI IMG/M metagenome (GOLD analysis project Ga0256843, IMG submission 191572) | Pompeii worm associated microbial communities from hydrothermal vent at the East Pacific Rise, Pacific Ocean - Alvinella | ecosystem: Host-associated > Annelida > Integument > Unclassified ... | reverse complement strand
GATCCTTGCGGGGTGAAATGGGATCTATTGCATATTACGGGATTATAGCAACATTATGGTAAAATCCCTCAATTTTCTGTAAGGACACAACTATGGCAAAACGTGAGATCAAAAAGGCCGTCCTCGCCTACTCGGGCGGTCTGGACACCAGCATCATCCTCAAATGGCTCCAGGATGAGTACCACTGTGAGGTGGTGACCTTTACCGCCGATCTTGGGCAGGGCGAAGAGGTGGAGCCGGCCCGTGAAAAGGCGCTGCAGCTTGGGATCAAACCGGAGAACATCTTCATCCTCGATCTGAAGGAGGAGTTCGTCAAAGACTTCGTCTTCCCGATGTTCCGGGCCAACGCGATCTATGAGGGCGAATACCTGCTAGGGACCTCCATCGCCCGGCCGCTGATCGCCAAAAAGCAGATCGAGATCGCCCACGAGACCGGTGCCGATGCTGTCGCGCACGGTGCGACGGGCAAAGGGAACGATCAGGTACGCTTCGAGCTGGGATACCTCAGCCTCGATCCCGAGATCGCGGTGATCGCTCCGTGGCGGGAGTGGGACCTCAACTCCCGTGAAAAACTGCTCGCCTACGCCGAAGAGCACGGGATCCCCATCGAGAAAAAAGGGAACAAATCCCCCTACAGCATGGACGCCAACCTGCTCCACATCTCCTACGAAGGGCAGATCCTCGAAGATCCCAACGCCGAGCCCGAAGAGGATATGTGGCTGTGGACCAACTCTCCCGAAGAGGCGCCCGATACCCCCGAGTACATCACCATCGGCTACGAGCAGGGGGATCCGGTGAGCATCAACGGTGAGACGATGAGTCCGGCAACGATCCTGCGCACCCTCAACGAATACGGCAACAAACACGGCATCGGCCGGATCGACATCGTCGAGAACCGCTACGTGGGGATGAAAGCCCGCGGGTGCTACGAGACCCCGGGCGGGACGATCATGCTCAAAGCCCACCGGGCGATCGAATCGATCACACTCGATCGGGAAGAGGCGCACATGAAAGACGAGATGATGCCCCGCTACGCCAGCCTCATCTACAACGGCTACTGGTGGTCCCCTGAGCGGGAGATGCTCCAGGCAGCCATCGACAAGACCCAGGAGCAGGTCAACGGTACCGTACGCCTCAAACTCTACAAAGGGAACGTCACCGTCGTCGGACGTGCTTCGGAGAACTCCCTCTACAGCGAGGAGCATTCGACCTTCGAGGAGGACGAAGTCTACAACCAGAAAGATGCCGAAGGGTTCATCCGACTCAACGCACTTCGTTTCATCATCGAAGGGAAAAAACAACCCGCCCGGCGGGCGCTTGAGACAGAGGATGATCTCTGTCAGATCGAGACCCGTTCGGTCTCGGTCTGTGAAAAGATCAAGCGTTTCTTTGGTCTGGGGAAGAAAAAAGAGGACGCAAGCTAAGCGGGTATGATCGCACGGCCGGCCTCCCGAAGGGGGACGGCCTGTGATGGGTGACTTATGCGTCGCTGCTGCGCATCAGCTGGGTCAGTTCGGCCAGCGTGGTGTAGGATGCCACCCCTTCGCATTCGGAGGGTTGCTCCCCGAACTGATAGATCCGAATCCCCCGCTCCCGCAAAATATCGGCAATATAGCAATCCTGCGTTGGTAAAAGTCCCTGCGCGATGAGGACCGTACCGTATCCGCCCCGATCGAGGTGTTCGAGGAAGGCTGCTTCGTTGCGGACCAGATCGCAGGTATGCTCCTGTGTGAGCAGCTGCAGATGGACGTTGCTGACGAACGGATCGCGGAAGAACATCAGGATCTTGTCGCCGGATGCCGGTTGATCCTCTGTTTCGGAAGCAGTCGGTTGTGATGGCGTGGCTGATACCGCTGCTTCCGGTTCGTCCAGTACGGCAGCACTTTCTGTTATCTGTGTCTGAGGGGCGGCACTCTCGGTGTCGACTGTCTCTGCTGACAATGAAGATGACAGCGCCTGGATGTCGGCCGATCTTTCAGCAGGTGCCTCGATCGGCTCATCGGCGGATCGGGAAGTCTTTTTGACTTTGTCGGGGTGGTACTGCCGGATGATCTGCCGGAGTTGATCGAGGTTGATCGGTTTGGGGGTGTAGTTGTCCATGCCAGCCTGGAGGTATTTCTCACGATCGCCGCGCAGGGCATTGGCGGTCAGGGCGATGATGGGGACGTGGGGCTGTTTGGTCGCTGCTTCGTAGTCGAGGATCGCCTGGGTCGCCTCGATCCCATTCATCACCGGCATCTGGATATCCATCAGGATCAGATCGTAGTCGTTTTGCCGGCGGAGCATGACGGCCTCCTGACCGTTGGCGGCGATGGTGACATCGATGCCGAAGTTGTTGAGGGTGGTGGTGATGAGTTTCTGGTTGATCCGGTTGTCCTCGGCGACAAGAATGTGCAGGTTCTCAAAGGTCTCATCTTCGGCATGCACTTTCGGTTTATTGCCTTTTTCCCCGGCATACTGCTGGAGTGTTTTGAGCGTTTTGGTGTAGTTGATCGGCTTATAGATCAACGCGCCCAGACGATCTGCGATCAGGTTTAGTTTGTCTTTTTCATGACTGGAGGCCAGGAGGGCGACGTAGGTCTGTAGCTCCAGAATGCGTTCGATCTCTCCTTCTCGCCGATTGTAGCGTTGATCGACAAAAAGGATCTTTGGCAGTACCTGCGGGTGCATTTTGTAGACTTCATCTTCATAATAGATCTTGAAGTCGGCACCAAGATAGCGGACGTAGGCTTCAAGGTTGCGATCAACCTGGCGATCGATGTCCCGTTTGGGCAGCATGAGCCCTACGGTCAGATCCGGGAACTGGGGCCGTTCATCCGTCGGAGCTTCCGGATCCCGTTTGAACGGCAACGTGAAGTAGAAGGTCGCCCCCTCGCCGGGTACACTGTCGATCTTCAGCTCGCCCCCCATGAGGGAGACCAGCTTGCTGGAGATCGAGAGCCCCAGACCGGTGCCGCCGAATTTGCGGGTGGTGCTCGAGTCGGCCTGAGAGAAGGCATCAAAGATCCGTTGCTGCTGTTCGGGGCTGATCCCGATCCCGCTGTCTTTGACCGCGAATTTGACCATCAGGGTATCCTCTTTTTCATCGACTTTTTCACAGAAGACACTCACTTCGCCGTAGGAGCTTGTGAATTTGATGGCGTTACTGACAAGGTTGACCAGGACCTGGGAGACCCGGGTGGGATCACCGATGAGGCTGCGGGGCAGAGAAGGATCGATAAAGACGCCAAAGTCGATGTTTTTCTGAAGCGCTTTGGCTCCGTAGGTCTCGATGGCCGATTCGAATTTGTCGATCGGGTTGAAGGCGACCTCTTCGAGTTCGATCTTCTCCGCTTTGATCTTGGAGAGATCGAGGATATCGTTGACGATCGTCAACAGGTGCTCGGAACTCTCTTCAATGACATGGACGAACTCCTCCTGATCGTGGTTAAGCGGGGTGGTCTTGAGCAGTTGGGTGAAGCCGACGATCCCGTTGAGCGGCGTTCGGATCTCGTGGGACATGTTGGCAAGGAAGAGGTCTTTGGCCCGGTTGGATTCTTTGATCGTCTCTGAGAGGAAGGAGTAGATGGCCCGGCTGTCGCGTTGTTTGACGACACGCTGGAGCTCGGCTTTCTTTTCGCTGCTGAGATCGAACTCGATGTTCTTCAGGGTGCTCTCCAGCAGTTTTTTCTCACGTGCGATCCGCTGGATCAGGTAGATCAGGAAAAGCATAAGAGCCAGCAGCAGCAGTGCCTGCAGCAGTGCATTGATAGCGTTTTGACGGTTCTCGAGTGCGGCGTTCTGGACTGTTTTGTGGCTGTGATCAAGGAGCTTGCGGCTGGCGATACCCAGGCGGTTGCTTTTGCTTCCCAGCAGTTCCAGCCAGGTTTTTGGGGTGACCGAGTAGTTTCCGCTGATCCCCTCAGCCGAGACAAACGCCCGCTCGGTCTGGGCAATGCTGCCGAAGGTATCGGGCTGGAGCAGGGTGCGCAACTGTGAGGCAAAAGCGGGACTGCCGATGTGCCCCAGCGGTGGCAGCTGGGTATGGGTCAGCAGGCTGTCCCATGCCTGATAGTCTTCCGGGGCAAAAGGCTTTTTGTTTCGCAGCAGATAGCCGACCAGCGCCTCTTCGGTCTGGGTGTTGCTTTTGAGTGGAAAGAGGTGATGGTAGGCCTGCAGTTCGGGTGAATCATGCAGGATCGTCTCGGTCTGCATCGTGCGCTCGAGTACTGTCTGAAGCAGGTGGGCTGTGGGGGGGCCGTAGAGATCGTACAGGATCGTTCGATACTCCTTTCCCCCTTTATCGACCAAATTGCGGGCCCGGTCGATCCGTTCTTTGAAATCGTTGAGCTCTTTTCCCTGCCGGGCATCTTCAAGAGAGGAGTAGGCGGAGAACATCCTCTCCAGTGCCGCATCGGTGGCACTGCGTTTGTCGCGCAGTACCTGCCGGGTCCCATCGGCGGAGAGGGGCTGGATGCTGGCCAGACTCTCCTGGGCCAGGGCATCAAGCAGCGTGTCCCCCTCTTTCAACAGGTCCAGCGTATGGACGGCATGCTGATTTCGGGTATAGGTGGTGTACTCCTGATAGGCTGTGTAAGCCGTGCGTCCGAGGAAAAAGAAGATCGGAACCAGCAGCGCGATCAGAAGCAGTCGGGTATTGAACAAACGCATAGTGGCTCCTACTGTTGTTTACTGTGGTAGAGGGCGAAGCGGCCCAGGATCGTCTCGAACTGGTCGTTTTCGATCACGACAACGTTGGGGATGAACATCTTGTCTGAATGGGCCAGGAAGTGCTGGTCGGCCTGCCAGAAGAGATCCAGGTGTTTCTTGGTCTTTTCAAGGTCCTGAGGATAACGGTACTGGTGGATGAGCCGGACCCCTTTGGAGAGGGCCTGGGTGCTCTCCTCCATTTTTTTTCGGTTGGTTGGGCTGAGGACCCCCAGATGGGAAGCCATATAGAACTTGCCCAGACGCACGATGAGGTATTCGTACCGTTTGATGTTCATGAACATCTTCTCTTCGGTGTTAAAAGGATAGCTGTGCTCCCGGGCGATCGATTCGGCTGCTTCCAGGAGAACTTCACTGTAATCCAGCATCTGTTGTGCCTGTTCTTTGGTGACACGGTCCGTGAAAAGCTTTTCCATCTCTTCGGTATTGTATGCCAGATATTTGAGCAGGTCCTTGGTGTCGCTGTCCTGGGTCGAGGAGGCGATGGTGGTGAAGTTCTGTTTGAGCTGCTCGATCATTTTGTTGAGGGTTTTTTTGAGCTCACTGCGCTGAGGCCGGCTGTAGAGGTAGAGATAGTCCCGGGCGATCTTTTGGCTCAGGTAACGGATATTCTCGGCCGCCTCGATCGTATTGACATCCGAACGGGTAGCGGCCTGCAGGCCCCAGAAAAGGGCCACGAGGAGGAGAACAAGTCGTACGATGGTACGCATGGCAGGTCCTTAGAGGTTTTCTTTGATGTAGAGCTGGGTGATATGATCCATTTTATTCGTGATATCATCCGTACTGGTAAAAACGATGAACGGCAACCCGCCTTTTTCGATGTTGAGATAGAACTTGTAGACGATCTTCCACAGCGAATCGATCTTTTTCAGGCCGGCAGTGATCTCCGGAGTATTCTTGGGAAAGCTCAGGAGTTTCTTGTTGTCTTCGTCGAATTCTTTGACCGTCTCCCGCATCTGGTCAACGGTGTTTTTGTCCTTGATCCCGGACTGATAGGCGATGTAGTATTTGGCGATCCGCTGGGCAAGCATCCGCTGTTTGCCGGCGGTGGCAACAATGGCAGAATCTTTGTGCTTGACCAGCTCTTTGAGGGAGTCGACGATGTACTGGCTTCCCTCGAGCATCGATTCGCTCAGGTCGAGGACCAACTGAGCGTTGTCAAGACTGAAGGGCTTTTTGGCGGTCTCTTCCAATTCCTGCCGACTCATATTGACGAACGCGATGAGGTTTTTGATCTCGGGATCGACAATCTCTTCTTCAAGGTATTTTTGCGCCTTTTGGAAAGCATCCAGAGACTCTTTCATCTGGCGGGTTGCTTTGTCGACGGCGATCTTTTTGCCGATGTAGAGGTAGTCTTTGGCGATGCGCTGGGAGAGCATTCGCTGCTTGCCGGCGACGTTGAGCAGTTCAGCGATGTTGACCGTGGATTTGACCGGGCTGGCGGGTTTGGGATCCTCGGCGTGCAAAAAACTTCCGATCAGCATCGCGCCGATCATGACGCGCAGAACGTGGCGACGGGTGTAGGTAAATGTGGACATGGTCGTTACTCCTTTGGTTATTTTTCCTGAGCCGCATACAGGCCGGTGGCGGTATTCATGCTCTTGAGGATGTCGTTCGATTTCTTGTAGATCAGGGAGGGGATGAACTTTGAGCTGGAACGGTTCATGATCTGAAAGAACATAAAAGCGTTTTTGGCTTTTTTCAGATGCCCCATGATCTCCGGTGTCGTCATCTTCGCTTCCATCAAACGCTTCAGAGAGGTATCAAAAAGCTTCATAGCCTCGTCCATTTTTGTCTTGAATTTGGGATCGTCAACGCCCCATACTTTGAGCATATAGAGGCTGGCCATCCGCTGAGAGAGCATCCGCTGGCGTCCGGAGATGTTGATGATCTCACCGGAGACCTTGCCGGTCTGTTTCGCAAAAAGCCCCACCGCTTCGTTGGCCTGTTTGAGCAGGGCTTCGAGCTGCTCCTGCATCTGGCCGGCCTGTTCTTTGGCCGGGGCGGCGGCCAGTTTTTGCTTGATCGGTTCCCAGAGTTTTTTTACTTTCTGGAGACTGGCATCGGTGGCCGGGTCTTTGTTGAAAGCGATCAGGGCGTTCAGATGATCCTCAAAATCGGTCATGATCTGTTTCAGATCTTTTTGCGGATCGCCGAAGGTATTGCCCATGCCGATCATGGCGTAGTCTTTGAGCATCCGCTGAGTGTACATTCTCTGTTTGCCGGCCACATCGACGGCCTGCGAGAGATTGCGGATCTCGATCGCAAATCCCGGTGCAAACCAGAGAACCAAAAGCAGTCCGGCTGAGATCAGGCGGGAAGGTTTGTGTTTTCTCATTACCACTCCTCATAATATGCACGGTGCCTGTGCGGCAAACGCATGTACACCGTCGAGTATACGTAATGGTAACAAAAAAAAGTCAAAAAAGTATCACGATCACGGGCATTTGCGGGTGATTTGCACCTAAATAACATCCAAATAACATTGTGGTCACGGTTTCAGATGTTTTTGCATCACATCGGGGATCCGTTTTGGGTCGAAAACCACCATCGGGTTTCGGTCGATCCAGTGGGGGATGATCTCCAGCAGCAGATAGACGATCCAGAGCATCGGATAGAACAAACGGTACTCCCCGAGAAACATCGGGTAGGTATAGTAGTGCCGGAACCATCGGATCGCCGGATCGACGTCGTTGAGTACCAGCAGCAGCTGCATCGCGAAGACAAACCCCCACACCACATAAGTCAATCCCAGCACCAGAAGACCCCCCATCGGCCCGAACGCCATGATCGCCATCCCCATCAAAACCGCCAGATAGAGAGAAAAGGTCCGGAAGCCGGCCGCAGCCACGAGGATCACCACGGCCGCGATAAAGAGGACACTGCCCCAAAGTACGATCGCTTCGGCGTATCCCATCTTCTGGGTATAGGTGGGGCTGAACCAGGCCCCCAGCCCCAGCAGTACGAACGTCGCGGCGATGATCAGTCCCAGCGATCGGTACTCACCCATGGGCGATCCCGTAGAGTTTGAGTAGGCTCTCTACCTGCGGTTTACGTCCCAGCCATTCGGCGTAGAGTCGGCTCATCTCTTTGGTGCCCCCCTGGCTGAGGATGTGGGTTTTGTAGCCCCGGGCTTTTGCTTTGTCGAAGCCATCCTCTTCATCCAGACAGGCGAAGAAGGCATCGGCACTGAGTACCTCGGCCCACTTGTAGGAGTAGTACCCCGCGGCATACCCTCCGGCAAAAATGTGTGAAAAACCGTGCTGAAAACGGTTGTACGCTGGCGGTTTGAGCAGGGAGGTCTTTTCGCGGATACTCTCAAGCAGGGCCTGCACCTCCTCCCCCTGATAGAGCTTCTGGTGCAGCATAAAGTCAAAGAGGGAGAACTCCACCTGTCTGAGGATGCCCAGCGCGGCCTGAAAGTTCTTGCTCGCTTTGATCTTCTCAATGAGCGCATCGGGGATGGGTGTTTGGTCTTTATAATGAAACCCGAGTTTCCGGATAATGGCAGGCTCATAGGCGAAATTCTCCAAAAACTGCGAAGGGAATTCCACCACATCCCACGCCACGCCGTTGATCCCGGAGACGGCGCGCTCGTTGGCGCGGCCAAAGAGGTGATGGATCGCATGTCCCATCTCGTGAAAGAGGGTAACGACATCATCATGCCGCAGCAGCGAGGGGGTGCTCTCACTGGCCGGGGCGAAGTTGCAGACGACAAAGGCCGAAGGTAGATGCTTTTTCCCCTCCGCATCGACAAAGTGCGTTTCCCAGTCGTGCATCCAGGCTCCGCCCCGTTTCTCCCTGCGGGTTTCGAGATCGAAATAGATACGCCCGGCAAGGGCGTTGTCCTCATAGAGGTCATAGGTCTTGACACGTTCATGCCATACCGGAACCTCCACAGCCTGAAAGGTGATACCAAAGAGCTCCGAGACGATCTCAAGCAGCCCCTCCAGGACACGCGACTGTTCAAAGTAAGGCTTGGTCACCGCATCATCGTAGTCGAACTTCGCCTTTTTGAGCTTTTCGCTGTAGTAGGCGACATCGTAGGTGGCAAGGTCGGTGATACCATCGGTCTCCTCAGCAAAGGCTTTAAGCTCGGCAAGTTCCTCTCTGGCCTGCGGCAGGGCGCTGTCGGCAAGCTGGTGCAGGAAGGAGAGCACCCCATCCTGAGAGTCGGCATCACGGGTCTGAAGCGCATACTCGGCATAGTTCTCAAATCCAAGCAGGGCGGCCTTCTCCTGCTTGAGTGTCAGGATCCGGTCGATCACTTCCGCATTCTCCGGCGCACGGGTGCTGTAGGCTTTCGAGAGCTCTTGACGGTACCCACGGTTGGGTCCATAGGTCATGTAGGCGAGGTAGCTGGGGATCTGAAGTGTGAACGTGTAGACCACTTTTCCGTCTATCTCCGTTCTGGCTGCTTCGATATCGGTTCGGGGTAGCCCGGCGACATCGGCCTCCTTTTCGATGATGAGTTCATAGGCGTTGGTGGCATCGAGGAGGTTCTGGGAGAAGGTGTTGGCCAGCTCCGAGAGTTCGAGGTTGATCGCTTCGAGACGTTTCTTCTCATTTTCGGGCAGGTCGATCCCGGAGAGCCTGAAGTCACGCAGGCTGTTCGCGAGTACTTTGCGCTGCTGGGGATCGTCGGCTTCGATCCGTTCGATCTTTTTGAACAACGGAACGTTCTGCGCCATTTCGGAGTGGAACTTCGACAGCAGCGGCAGGGAGGCTTCGTAGGCTTTTTGGGTCGCGTCCGAGTTCATCACCGAGTTGAGGTGGGACAGGGGTGTGAAGAAGCGATCGAGCGCATCCTCGAGATCCTGCAGGGGCTTGAGGATCTCTCCGTAGCCGGTCTCTTCGGTCCGGGTCAGGGTCTCGATCGTGCGGCGCTGCTCATCGAGCAGGGCGGCCAGTGTCTGGGGGAATGTCTCCAGATTCGCTATCCGAAAGGTTTCCATGGCAGTCTCTGTTAGTAAAAATTGGATAGAATGATACCCAAAATATCTGCCACAAAGGACTAAGAGATGAAAGTACTGCTGATCAAAGATGTCAAATCGCTGGGCAAAGCCGGTGAGATCAAAGAGGTCAAAGACGGATATGGGCGCAATTTTCTGGTCGCCAAAGGGCTGGCGAAGATCGCCACACCCGAGGTGGTAGAGGCCTGGAAGGCTGAACAGGCACGCCGTGAGAAAGAAGAGGCCGAAACGATCGCCCGCCTTCAAAAAGAAAAGGAACAGCTCGAATCGACCGTGATCCGCATTGAAAAACCGCTGGCGCCGGTGGGGATCCGCGGCTCGGTAGGCAACGGGGACATCGCCGCAGCGATCCAGGATCAGCTGGGGATCACGATCGACAAAAAACACATCGAACTGAAAAAAGCGATCAAATCAACTGGCATCCATGAAGTGGACGCCAAACTCGGCCACGGGATCCACGCCACCCTCAAAGTGGACGTCGTGGGGGTTGAGTAATGTTCAAGGCCACCACGATCCTTGCCTACCGCGGCGAGACCCAGGCGGTCATCGGCGGGGACGGGCAGGTGACCTTCGGCGATACGGTGCTCAAAAGCAACGCCACCAAGATCCGTACCCTTTATGATGGAAAGGTGCTGGCCGGGTTTGCCGGCAGTACGGCCGATGCGTTCAATCTCTTCGATATGTTCGAAGGGTTCCTCAACGAAAAACGGGGCGATCTGCTCCAGTCGGTCATCGCCTTCTCCAAAGCGTGGCGCAAGGACAAGATGCTCCGTCAGCTCGAGGCGATGATGCTGGTGCTGGATCGGGAACATATCTTTATCCTCAGCGGTACCGGCGATGTCGTCGAACCCGAGGACGGTCGGATCGCGGCGATCGGCAGCGGGGGCAACTACGCCATCTCGGCGGCGCGGGCACTCGATCGGCATGCCGCACTCGCCCCGGTCGATCTGGTCAAAGAGTCCCTGCAGATCGCCGGAGAGCTGTGCATCTATACCAATACCAACATCAAAACACTGGAGTTGTAGCGTGGAGAATCTGACCCCCAAAGAGATCGTCGAGCATCTGGACCGATACGTCATCGGCCAGAATGATGCCAAAAAAACCATCGCCGTGGCCTTGCGTAACCGCTGGCGCCGGATGCAGCTGGAGGAGGAGATGCAGCGGGAAGTGACCCCCAAGAACATCCTGATGATCGGCAGCACCGGTGTAGGGAAGACCGAGATCGCCCGCCGGCTCAGCCGGCTGATGCGCCTGCCTTTTATCAAGGTAGAAGCAAGCAAATACACCGAAGTGGGCTTCGTCGGCCGGGATGTCGAGTCAATGATCCGGGATCTGGCGATGGTGGCACTCAGCCTCGTCCGTGAGGAGGAGAACGAAAAGAACCAGGAAAAGATCGAAGCCTACATCGAGAACCGGATCATCGAAAAGCTCCTCCCCCCCCTGCCCGAAGGGGCCAGCGAACAAAAGCAGGCCGAGTACGACCGCAGCTTCGCCCGAATGCAGGAGAAACTGGCCAACGGCGAGCTGGACCATCTGCGCATCGAAGTGACGATGCCCGAGCCTTCGCTCGAGATGACCAGCGGGAACCTCTCTCCGGAGATGGCCGACGTGCAGGCTTCGATCATCAAGGTCATCAGCGGGATCAACAAAAAAGGGAAAACCAAAGAGGTGAGCGTCAAAGAGGCCCGCAAGATCCTGGCGGCCGAAGCGAGTGACGAACTGCTTGATGAGGAGCAGCTCAAGGAACTGGCCCTGAAACGGATCGAAGAGCGGGGGATCGTCTTTATCGACGAGATCGACAAGATCGCCGTCCCCTCCAACAGCACCTCTCGGCAGGACCCGAGCAAAGAAGGGGTCCAGCGGGACCTGCTCCCCATCGTCGAAGGCTCCACGGTCAACACCAAGCTTGGCCCGGTTGATACCGATCACATCCTCTTCATCGCCGCAGGCGCGTTCCATCTGAGCAAGCCGAGCGATCTGATCCCGGAGCTGCAGGGGCGTTTCCCGCTGCGGGTGGAGCTCGAGAGCCTCGATGAGGAGGCGCTCTATCGTATCCTCACCGAGCCGCAGTACTCACTGATCGAGCAGTACCGGGCCCTGATGACGGTCGAAGGGGTCGATCTGGTCTTTGAAGAGGCGGCGCTGCGCGCTATTGCCCGCTATGCCGCTGCGGCCAATGACAAGACCGAGGATATCGGTGCCCGGCGTCTGCAGACCGTGATGGAAGCGCTGCTCGATGAGGTGAGTTTCTCGGCCGATGAGCGCAGCGGCCAGACGATCACGGTCGATCGGGCGATGGTAGAAGAAAAACTCGATGCCATCGTCGAGAACGAAGACGTAACACGCTATATTTTGTAGAAGTTAGAAATTTAAGATCAAGGATAATGGAGAGAAATGTTTCATCATGAGAACGAAGAGACCCGGGCAGGGTTCGTGGCCGTTGTTGGCAGACCCAATGCGGGCAAAAGTACGCTGTTGAACCACCTCGTGGGTGAAAAACTGGCGATGGTATCGAAAAAAGCCCAGGCGACCCGCAAGCGGATGAACATCATCGTCATGCACGACAACGCGCAGATCATCTTCGTCGATACTCCGGGTATCCACGAAAAAGAGAAACTGCTCAACCAGTTCATGCTCGATGAGGCGCTCAAGGCGATGGGGGACAGTGACCTGATCGTTTTTCTGGCCCCGGTGACCGATTCGCTGGCCGAATATGAGAAGTTCCTGGCCCTGACCGAGGCCCGGGGGACCAAACACATCATCGTCCTGACCAAGATCGATCACGCGAAGCAGGGGGATATCCTCAAAAAACTCGGCGAGTACCAGAAATATCAGGACCGTTTCGAAGCGATCATCCCGTTCTCGGTCACCAAAAAAGTGGGCAAAGACCCGCTGCTCGATACGATCGCCCGACATCTGCCGGAGTCCCCCTGGCTTTTCGATCCGGAGATCCTGACGACCGAGAATATCCGGGATATCTACAAAGAGCTGATCCGTGAGTCGATCTTTGAGAACATGAGCGATGAGATCCCCTACGAGAGCGATGTGGTGATCGAAAAGATCGAGGAGGAGGATGCGATCGACCGGGTGTACGCCACCATCATTGTCGAGAAAGAGACCCAGAAAGGGATGATCGTCGGCCAGCGGGGCGCCGGGATCAAGCGGATCGGCAAAAAGGCCAGAGAGGTGATGGAGACGTTCGCCGGAAAGAAGATCTACCTCCAGCTGCACGTCTCGGTCAAAAAAGGATGGAGCAAAAACAAAGCGGCTCTGGAGGAGATCGGCTATCAGTTTTAAACCTGATAACTTTTTGAAAAAGCGGTGCTAAGTTGATTTTAATATTATTACATATATAATTCTCGCATACCTGCATATGAGGCGAGGATCAGAGCATGGCTCGAAAAGAAAAAACGAATAAGCCTTCTACCATTGTTACGATTGATCACTATCGTGACAAAAGCTATCTGCTCAAAGACAGAACGCTCCACCCCCTGAAAAAACTCACCTACAAAAGTCAATACTTTTTCACAACCTATCTGGCGAACAAAGATATGATCATCGCGCCGGTCGAGGTGAGCAGCGGGATCGATGAGGCGGATCTGGAAGGGCTGCTGGAGGACCGGGCCTACGAAGAGCTTGGGCTTGATCCGGCCAAAGAGTACATCATCCGCCATCAGGAGATTCTCTCCGGGGATACCAGCAAAAAGACCTATCAACTTTTTGTGGTTGAGCATGAGCGTTACGTTGAACTCTTTGGACCCCTGCGTGACCGGATCAAATACATCGATTTGATCGTACCGGCACCGTTGCTCTATCGTTCTCTGTATGCGATGGAAGCGCTGGAGCCCAAAGGGGTGCATGCGTTCCTCTACTTTGCTTCCCATGATACCTTCCTGACCTTCTACAAAGACGGCCAGTATCTCTACTCCAAATCGATCCAGTATTCGCTTGAGCAGATCTACGATCGCTATTGCGAAATGGTGGGATCGGCCGTTGACCGCGAACCGTTTTTTAAGACCTTGAAAAAAGAGGGGCTCAAAACCCTCCAGGTCGATTACCAGCAGAACCTGATGAAACTCTTCGGAGAGATCTTCATCTCGGTCAACGATATCATTATCTATACCAAACGGGCCTATGATCTGGAAGTGATCGACCGCATGTTCATCGGCAGCGAATTCGGCATGATCGCCGGGATCGATGAATACGTCCAGAACTACCTGGGCCTGCATGCCTCACCGTTGGAATTTGACTTTGGTTTCCGTACCGACGACTGGCACATCGATCAGATCCAGTATTTTCTTGCCGCGTCAGCCACCACGTATCTCGAATCGCCGGAAGAGAAGATCAACTTCACGCTCTATCCCAAGCCTCCGGCCTTTTTCAAACGTCCTTCCGGGCAGATCGTTGCGATGCTGGCTGTGGCCCTTCTGGCGGCGTTCGCGATGCCGATCTATTATTATGTTACCGCCGGCATGAACGACATTCAGACAGCCAAGATCAACAAAGAAGAGCGGGCCCTGGCCCAGGAAGTGGCCAAATACAAACGCCTCTTGAAACAGAAGCAGGATGAGTACAACAAGATAAGTGATGTGGTCAAAAAGTTGGCAGAACGCTTTACGGCCAAGGAAAAAACCCTGCAGTCGATCTACGACAAGAAGGTACATTATCGACTCAAATCGGATCAACTGGCGTCGTTCAGTGATGATCTCAATGCGTTCGATGTCCGCACCAACGGGATCGCTTCCCAGCAGGATCTCTATCAGCTCTCATTGATCTCTCCGAGTGATACCCGGATCACGAAACTGATCAAAGCGATCTCGGAGAAATATTATGACGATATCAAATCGATCGACATCGAAATGATCCATAAGGATACAAACAGTACCTTCTATCAAGGGATTCTCAAGGTGGATTTGAAATGAAAGATTTAGCCGACCTGCTCGAAAAGATCGACGCGTATTTTGAAGGCAAGAGCAGCAGCGAACGCCTGATCCTGATCCTGCTGCCGGCCCTGCTGATCGGATATCTTGTCTGGACGATGCTGACGCCCCAGGCGGAGGCGACCTACAACAAGAGTATCGCCGACAAAACCTTTGCGATGAAAAAACTCCAGGAGGACAAACGCTACCTTCAGGGGATCACTGTCAACGGTGACCGGAACTACCACATCAAAGCGTTCGACAAAAAGATCGCCCAGGCCAAACAGCGGGCCAAAGACTATCGGGCCAAGATCGACCTGCTCGACAAGAACCTGGCCAAGCTCTCCGACATGCTCTTCAATCAGAAGAGCTGGTCGCTCTTTCTTGATTCGATCACCACGCGCGCGCACGAACGCAATGTTGAAGTGCTTTCCATCCAGAACCACTATGTTGACAGCAATGGCAGCTTCGGACATGTACTGGAAGTAGGGCTCCACTGCCGGGGTGATTTCCCCGGGATCGTCAAGTTCGTCAACGATCTGGAACAGAACACCCTGGTAACCGATGTCTACAACAGCCACATCTATACCGAAGAGAACGGTACACAGATCCTGGCCGATATCAATATCTCAGTATGGGGGGTCAATCACTGATGAAAGCGGTCAAAATTACCACGGCCCTGGTGCTTCTTCTTGGGACGCTGCATGCCGAATTATCGGTGGCCAACATCGAAAAGATGGTGGAGGATATCAAAGCCAAGCGTACCAGCAAGATGAAAGAAGATGTCAACATCACCTCCCCGTTCATTCTCGTTCGGCAGGAGGACAACAGTACGATCAAGACCTTCGAACCCGCTGCGGTCAAGCCGATACAGTTCACCCTGGGTGCGATCATGAACAACGCGGCCTTTATCGACGGTGCCTGGCATCATCAGGGGGATGAGATCGACGGATTCCGTGTCGAAGCGATCGGCCCGGACAAAGTCACTCTCAAACAGGGTGACCATACCGTGGTTCTCTATTTCAAAAAAACCAAATCCATTCTCACATTCAGCAAGGAGTAAAAGCATGCACACATTACGAAAAGGATTGATGGCCCTGGTGGTCTTTCTCGGGATCGTCACGCCATCGGGCGTCCAGGCCCAGGAGTGCAATGACAAGCTGTTCAGCGTGACCATGGATGACACGCTCAAGATCGGTGATGCGGTCAAAAACCTTGCTGAGACGTGTGGATTGACGGTATTGGTCAAAGATTCAGGGGCCAAACACCGCCTGGACCAGAACCTCTACTATGTCAAACTCAAGAACACCTCTCTGCGCGGTTTTCTCGATACGATCCTGACCGAGAATGATCTCAACTACGAACTGCGCGGCAACACCCTCTCGATCTCCTATCTGGTGACCCGGACGTTCAAGGTTCACTACATCTCCGGACACCGCAGCGGCAAGAGCGGTGCCAATGTCACGATCGCCAATTCCACCAACTCCGCGGGGGGCGGATCCGGATCCAAAACCGGTATCTCCATTCAGAGCAATGACGAATTCAAATTCTGGTCAACCATCAAAGACGAAGTGCACAAGATCCTGGTCTCTGCCGGGGATGGCGGGACTCACTATACCAAAGTAGGGGATGCCTGGATCGGGCCGGACGGCCAGAAATGGGAGTACAACCCGGTCGAACCGATCGTCGATCCCGAAGCAGGGATGATCACGGTCACCGGTACGGTCCGCCAGATCAAGCGGGTGAGCCGCTATATCGCCTCCCTGGCCCGACAGATCAAGCAGCAGGTGCTGATCGACGTACGCATCCTCACCGTGACATTCGATAACAGCCATACCACCGGTATCGACTGGTCACAGCTCTATGGTTTGCAGAACTTTACGATCGATTCGCTTAACCTTGCAGAGAAGAACATCAACAAACTTGAATACGACAAAAACGGTTTCAAAAAGTACGAATGGACCGAGGGGCGCAAACGGAACAAAGCCAACGCCCTTCAGGTGACAGGGCATGCGACCATCAAAGATGTGATCCGTTTCCTCAAGACCAAAGGGGATGTCCGTTCCGTTTCCAGCCCGAGAGTGATGACCCTGAGCAATCAGCCGGCGCTTATCAGTGTCGGAAAGGAGCTTTTCTACAAGCTCAAAACCAGCAGTAAGACCACAGGGGCTGCCGGCGCAAGTTCTTCCGAAGGGGAGAAGATCGATTCGGTCTTTGCCGGTATCCTGCTCGATATTACTCCCGAGATCGATGAACGCGGGATGATCACACTCAAGATCAACCCCTCGATCACCGAGACCCTCTCTCCGATCAACAACGACGGTGCCCGCTCCATGCCGCCCGATCTGGTTCGTCGCCAGATCGCCTCGGTCATCAAGGTCAAAGACGGCAACCACGCCATCCTGGGAGGTTTGATCTCCACCCGGACCGGGACCAAGGTCAACAAAGTACCGCTGCTGGGAGATATCCCTCTGCTGGAGTACGCGTTCAAGCGTGAAGAGAAGATCGAAAAGACCGAGGAGCTGGTGATCATCATCACGCCGCACATCGTCGGTAACGGCAAGACCGTCTCTCTTCAGGACCTGGGGTACAAACGACTGCGATAATGAGCCGATACAGCCGCCCCAAGGAGCTCTTCGTCGACGAGATCGATGTCGAGAACTATATCGAGATCGACAGCGCGCAAAAAGCCTACGATCAGCTGCGCCACAGCATCGACAAGTCGTTGAAGATGGTGCTGCTTTTTGGCCGTCCCGGTACCGGAAAAAGTCTCTTACTCAACCGCATCTATCGTGATGTCAAAGATCAGTATGAGATCTACCTCTTTGAGACCCCTTCTCTCTCCGGGGAGGAGTTCTTCCGCAAGCTTTTTCATGTCCTGACCCATCAGGATCTTCCCCGGGGAGCTAAAGTCCCTTTTGATACGTTTGTTGATTATCTCAAAAGCGTCAAAGGGACCCGTTCCATCATCGTACTGGTGGATGAAGCGCAAATGTATCCGCAGGAGGTTCTCGAACAGATCCGGATCCTCTCCGATACCGGGGCGATCAAATTTGTGATCTCACTGCACAAAACCGACGATGAGGATCTGGTGGCCAAAGAACATTTTCAATCGCGCATCTGGGAAGTGATCGAGCTCAAGAACGCCTCCCGGGAGGAGCTGAAGACCTATATCCACAAAAAGCTCCTTCAGGCGAACGAATTTGAGATTGCCAACCAGATCCGTGACAAGCATGTGGCATTCATCTATCGCTGTACCAAAGGGAACTATCGGGAGACGAACAAAATGCTCTATACGGTTTATGAGATCTATGAATACTACGATCACAACGATCCTTCCAAGATCGATCACCATACGCTTTCGCGCAAGATCCTGGAGATGGCAGCATTGAAACTGGGGTATATCCATGTATGATATCGATGCCCTGGAAGCCCAATGGAAACGGTACCGGCGCAAACGTCTCCTTTTGCCGGCAGCCGGGGGGCTTGCTCTCCTGCTTTTGGCCGCTGGCGGCTGGTATGTGTTGCGGGGATCGTCCGGCGGTACGTTACCCGTCCCGGAGAGAACCACGGATCGCACGATCACGCAACAAACCCCCCGCACGGTCACGGACGGTTCGCTCTCCCCTGAAGTGCCGTCGATGCGATCAACACCGCACAAAGCCGCTCCCCCTAAGATGCAGATCGTCTTTTCGGACCAAGAGGGCAAAACGCCTTCTGAGCCTCCCTCTAAGGCCAAAAAGGTTACCATAAAAGTCACATCCAAAAAAAGCACCGACTCTGTACGGGACATTGCATCACGTTTTGCTTTTGCCAAAGACAAAGACGATGCTCTGTTCCTGGCACGGTACTATTATGATAAAAAGCAGTACAAACAGGCGCTCAAATGGGCACTTGAGACCAACAAACTTGACAGCGATATCGAAGAGAGCTGGCTCATTTTTGCCAAATCCAAAGCCCGCCTCGGGCAGCGGATCGAGGCGATACGGGTTCTGCAGGCATACTATGATCGTTCCGGATCGGCTCGGGCAAAAAAGCTTTTGGGCTTGATCCGACGCGGTAAAGCGTTTTAAGCACAGAGAGGAGAGAACGATGTCACAGCGTATCATCCAGGCCCTGCTCGAATCAGGGGTCGTGACCAAAGAGGGGATCCATCAGCTGGTCAAAGCCCGTCCCCCCAAAAAGATATCACTCGAAAATCTGATACGTGAAAAGATCCTTTCGATGGATGCGCTGCAGAAGTTCTTTGTCCAGGAGATGCGGCGTGGTGCGATGTCGATCCTCGATATCGAAGAGATCGAAGGGGTCGATCAGGAACCGATGTTTCGCAACCTGGCCGAGGCACTGCATGTAGGGTACATCGACCTGGATGAGATTGAGATCGACATGGGACTTTTCTCAAAAGTTCCTTATCAGCAGTTGCTCAAATTCAATGCGCTGCCGATCGAGGAGACCGATCTGGGGATCAAGATCGCCTTTGCCGATCCGCTCGACATGGGAGCGCAGGATGCGATCCAGCGCCTTTTTTCGTTCAAGCCTATCCAGGTCTATCTCGCCCGTCCCAAAAAGATCCAGATGCACCTCCAGCGTCTCGAAGTGACCCAGAGCGTCAAGGGGCTGATCGATGAGATCCGTCAGGACCTTCGTGAAGGAGGCATGGAAAAAGAACACGACGAGTCGCCGGCGGTACTCAAACTGATCGATCTGATCCTGCGGGATGCGGTGATGACCCGCGCGAGTGATATTCATATCGAGGCGACGGAGAAGAACTGCATCGTCCGCAACCGGATCGACGGGATGCTCGTTCAAAGCTTTATTTTCGACAAAGACATCTTCAATCCTCTCTCTTCCCGGATGAAGCTCCTCTCCAACCTCGACATCGCTGAGAAGCGAAAACCGCAGGATGGGCGCTTTGCCCACACAGTCGCCGGACGGGAGTTCGACTTTCGTGTTTCGACCCTGCCGACCCTGTTCGGTGAGTCGATCGTTCTACGGATCCTGGACAAGACCAAAGTAATGATCCGGCTGGAAGATGCGGGGATGAGCCAGTTCAACTACGACCGTTTCAGCGAAGCGATCAAGGCTCCCTACGGGATCGTGCTGGTGACCGGTCCGACCGGATCGGGTAAGACAACGACCCTCTACGGTGCGCTCAACGCGATTCGGGATATCCGCGACAAGATCATCACCGTCGAAGACCCGGTGGAGTATCAGATGAGCGGGATCCAGCAGGTCAATGTCAACGTCAACGCCGGCCTCAGCTTTGCCAACGCATTGCGTTCGATCCTGCGACAGGACCCCGACAAGATCATGATCGGGGAGATCCGGGATCAGGAGACGCTGCGGATCGCGATCCAGGCGGCACTGACCGGCCACCTGGTCCTTTCGACGCTGCACACCAACGACGCGATCAGTGCGGTGACCCGGATTCTCGACATGGGGATCGAAAGCTATCTGGTCAGCGGTGCGCTGGTGGCGATCCAGGCACAGCGGCTGGTGCGCAAGATCTGTCCTCACTGCAAAGTCCCGGTCACCCTGAACGAAAAAGTTCAGGAAGAGATCGCTCCGTATGCCACCGAAGGCGCGACCTACTACAAGGGGGAAGGGTGCCGCGAATGTCAGCATACCGGTTATCTGGGGCGTGAGATGATCTCCGAGGTTTTCCCCATCAGTGAGACCACCGCCCACATGATCGCCGCAGGTGTCTCCAAAGAAGCCCTCACCGAGCAGGCGAACAAAGAGGGGTTCGTCTCGATGCTTCAGGACGGCATACGCAAGGCCGAAGAGGGCAAGACTACGGTTGAAGAGATCTTCCGGGTAGCGAGGTTGTAGGATGTTTTTCAAAGTCACTCTGGTCCAAAAAGGAAATCGGTTCAGTACCGTGGTGGAAGCTCCCAACAAACGGGCGGCATCTGCCAAGGCCAAACGGGAGAACGGCGATGCGCTCGTGGTCAAAGTCGAAGAGACATCGGCTCCCCTTGAAAATACCTTTGCCGATATTCTCTCTTCACTGAAACAACGCTCCAAAGGAAAAATACGGATCGATCACAAGATATCAACGATCCGGCAGATCGCGGTCATGGTCGATGCCGGTATCCCGGTGCACGACACCCTCAACGATGTCGCGGCCAACACCCCCAGCCCCCGTCTTGCCGAGATCTATGAGAGCATCAGCCATGACATCAACGCCGGTAAAAGCATGTCCGAAGGGATGCAGCCGTTTGCCGATGAGTTCGGCCGGGTGGCGGTGGCGATGACCAAACTGGGAGAGAGCACCGGTAACATCTCCGAAGCCTATCACAAGCTGGCCAACATCCTCGAGAGCATCCGGGACAACACCAACAAATTCAAAAAAGCGATCCGAACGCCCCTGATCACCCTCACGGCGATGGCCATTGCCTTTGTGGTTCTGATCATGGTGGTGGTCCCCCGTTTTCGAAAGATCTTCGAGGAGCTTCATGCCGAGCTGCCGGTGCCGACCAAGATCCTGCTGGCCATTGAGTATGCGTTCACCAACTACGGCCTGTACATTCTTCTGGGCCTGATCGTCGGTGTGTACATGCTGATCTACTCCTACCGGCACAACGACAGTTTCAAGTACAAAGTGGACAAGCTTTTGATCCACCCCCGGTTCTACCTGATCAACAAAGTAATCTTCCTCTCCACGATGCACCGCTATACCCTGATCTTCGGGGAGCTGGTCCGGTCGGGGATCCCGGTCTCCGAAGCGCTGGCGACGGCGGTGGGGATGGTCGACAACCTCTACATCAAAGAGCAGCTTTTGACGGTCAATGCCAACATCGGCCGGGGGATGAGCCTGGCCGATGCGTTCGAGCAGACCGGGTTGTTCGAGAACATGCTGCTGCAGATGATCCGCGCCGGTGAGGCCGGAGGGCAACTTGATGCGATGCTGGAGAAAGTGACCGACTACTACGACATGCGCTTCCAGGATATCATCGACAACCTCGCGGCCTATATCGAGCCGATCATGATGTTCTTTATTGCCGGACTGGTGCTGTTGATGGCCCTGGGAATCTTCCTGCCGATGTGGGATCTGGGTGCCGCGGTCAAAAACGGATAGGAAGGCTTCCTGCGGTATAATAACGCCCTTAAAACCATTACGAAGGATAGCATGTGCGGGCGTTGTTGAGTGTGAGTGACAAAGAGGGCATCATCGAGTTTGCCCAGGGGCTGGAACGGCTTGGCTGGGAGATCGTCTCAACAGGAGGGACCTATCGTACCCTTACCGAAGCAGGGGTCAAGGTGATGGAGATCGACGAGGTGACGCAGTTCCCCGAGTGTTTCGCAGGGCGGGTGAAGACCCTCAACCCCTATGTGCACGGCGGGATCCTCTACAAGCGGGATGACGAGGCCCATGCTGCGCAGGCTGCGGAGCTGGGCATCACCGGTATCGACCTGGTCTGTGTCAACCTCTACCCGTTCAAAGCGACCATCGAACGGACCGATGACTTCGATGCAATCATCGAGAACATCGACATCGGTGGACCGACGATGGTGCGCAGCGCGGCCAAGAACTTCAACGATGTGCTGATCGTCACCGACGTGGGCGACTACGATGCGGTTTTGCAGGCGCTTGAAGCGCAGACCGATACATGGGCGTTCCGTCGGGATCTGATGATCAAAGCCTATGAGCACACCGCGGCCTACGACGGGATGATCGCCAACTACATGAACGAGCGGTTCAACAACGGCTTTGGAGCCCACCGTTTCATAACCGGCAAAAAGGTCTTCCAGACCCGCTACGGCGAGAACCCCCATCAGGACGGAGCCCTTTATGAGTTCGATGATCATTTCAGCCGCCATTTCAAGCAGGTCAAAGGGGAGGCGAGCTTCAACAACATCAACGATGTCAATGGTGCGTTGAAGATCGCTTCCAGCTTCCGTGACGAGAACGCCGTGTGCATCGTCAAACACGGAAATCCCTGCGGTTTCGCGATCAAAGAGACCCTTCTGGAGAGCTACACCGAAGCGCTCAAAAGCGATCCGGTCTCCGCGTTTGGCGGGGTGGTCGCGGTCAACGGGATCGTGGACGCGACCCTGGCCGAGAAAATGAACGAGATCTTCCTTGAGGTGATCATGGCGGCTGATTTTACCCCCGAAGCTCTGGAGGTGTTCGAAAAGAAAAAACGCCTCAAGCTTTTCGCACAGGGAGGCACGAAACTGGTGATGAGCCACGATCCCTATGACTTCAAGCATGTCGATGGGGGCTTTGTTTTCCAGAACGCCGATCAGGTGAAGGACGAAGAGGTGCGCAATGCCGAGCGCAAAAGCCGCAAAGAGGCGACCCCGCAGGAGATGAAGGACCTCGAGATCGCCTGGAAGGTCGCAGCGCTGACCAAGTCCAACTGCGTGGTGTATGTCAAAGACTCGGCGATGGTGGCCGTAGGGATGGGGATGACCAGCCGGGTCGATGCCGCACAGTGCGCGCTCAAAAAAGCACGTGAAATGGGGCTGGATGTCTCCGGTGCCGCGATGGCGAGCGAAGCGTTCTTCCCGTTTCGTGACTCCGTCGATGCCGCCGCCGAAGCAGGGGTGCG
>Ga0256843_1000990_pt1 | contig 23203 bp, 15 predicted proteins | sample AlvinellametaG_FD_191572 | JGI IMG/M metagenome (GOLD analysis project Ga0256843, IMG submission 191572) | Pompeii worm associated microbial communities from hydrothermal vent at the East Pacific Rise, Pacific Ocean - Alvinella | ecosystem: Host-associated > Annelida > Integument > Unclassified ... | reverse complement strand
TTTCAACACCATTTAAAAGACTAGTGAATTCTTGTTCTTGTTTTTCACTTTGTCTTTCTTGTGATTCTACTGAATTTGTATTAGTTTCAGTTGAATTTATATGTGTTAAAGCTTCACTCATTAATTTTATAAACTTGAAAGTAAATTATCTATATTGTTTTCTTCTTCTAATCTTTCATTTAATTCTTTTAATTTTCTATCTTTATTTTTTAAAGAAATTATTTCAGTTTTAATTTGTAGAAAATCAAGACTGTTTTTATCTTTCAGTGAAGAAAGAAAACTTTTTATAATTGTTTGTTCAGTATTTAATGCTTGTAACAGATTATTTTTTTGTGTTTTAGTTAAATATTTAAAGTATCAAATAAGTTCTTGTTTCAGCTTTGTAGTGAACAAGTTTGTATTTTCTAATTTATGTAAAATATTTTCATCTAAAAACATTAAAAAAACTATTACAAATATTAGTAATAGTTTAGCATATATAATGTTTTTTAGCAATTATTTGAGGATTTTATATTTTTAATTAATCTCTAAAGTTTTAATCTCATTATTTATTTCCTCAATTCAATAATATCACAATGAGTTTATCGAATATTTAATTCCTTCATAATTATAAGTATTAGAAATATGAGTGTGTCAATATATTCAATAATCTACTCAATATTGTTTATAAATTTTATGTAAATTATTATTAGTATAATAAGCATTTCAGTAAATTATTCATAAATTGTATTTTTGTATTGCATTATCTCAATCTTTTATTATTTCTTTCCACTGATCAGGACTATATGATAAATTGAATTTTGAATCTTTTTCAATTTCTCTAGAAGGTTTAATATGTGAAATAGCTACTATTTTATAATCTTTAGTTTTTGGATTTTTTTTAATATTTTTTAATCTTCTAACTAAATCTCTTTCTAAAAATTCTGAGAATTTGTAATTTGAGCATATATCTTCACTAAATTTTATAAAATTCCTATCATTTGAAGTAAAATTAGCAAAAGACATTTTTTCAAAGTCAGCTTTATAATATTTTTCTAAATAATACTTATCAACATCATTTACCCCACTATAGTTATACCACCCCATATTTCATGTTATTGCAACTCTATTTTCTTCTATAATAAAATCTTCAAAATCTATTACATGTATTTTATCTTTATATCAATGTAGTTCATTGATTAATATTAAATATTTTTCCATTGAGTCTTCAAAATTTCTAGTTTTTACTTCATTCTCTTCTTCATCTAAATACCATAGAATATCTCTTTGATTTAAATATAAATCATGATTTCACAAAGTGATAATTATTTTTTTATAATTAGTATTTTCAATTATATTATCTAATGTTCTTTTCAATTCTTCCTTATTATCATTAATATCTCAAGCTATTATTAAATAATCAGAATTAGGTTTATTTTTTAATATTCAATTTTTTCAAAATAAACTTTTCTCCTTTTTTAAATAGAAAGAAGAATGTAAATCTGAAATATAATCTATATTTAACTTACTAGTATTTTTTAATTTGTTCATAATTTTTTAATTATTAATTAAATTCATTTTTTTATGTAGAGGAATAATTTTATTTTTAATAATATTTAATTTTAAAATATTATTACAGTAATTTCTAATTCACCTTGCTCATTCACTATTTTCTAAAAATGTTAACATTTTTTTATAATCCTCTTTTTTTGCTTCTGTTGAAAATTCTTTGATATTAAATCAATTTTTAGAAATATATTTGTTAATATCATTAATTATTTTCTTATATTCAATTTGAAATATAGACCATAATAACTCTCATCATAAATCATTCATCCTTATCACTCAATTATACATTCTATTATAAACAGAGATAGGAAGTATATCTTTTAAATTATTTAATATATCTTGTTTAGATATATAATTATTTTTTTTCTCTGTATTATTTTCTTCAATATTAAATCAAATTTTATTTATATTTTCTGTTTTTATTTCTTTATCAAGATATAAATTAGTATCAAGGCAAATAATAAAATTTCATAGATCAACATTTGTTTTTCACTTAATTCAATTAACTAAATGGAATCTCTCTTCAAAAAGTTGCATTACTGTTTCGAAAAAACTTACTATATTATCTTTTTTATATTCTCATTTCATTTTATCTATTTCAGACAAAACGAGGATATGAGCTCAGATCCTATCATCAGTTAACTCCATATTATTTATAATGTTATAAAGGATTCATTTTGTAGTTCAGTCAGAGAATCCTTCAGAAACTCAGTACAAAGCTGGTCACAATTCAGATATATATAATTTTGAACAATCTATTATAGTACTTTCAAAACTTCAAATCTTTTTATTTAAATACTTGCTCATTTCTTTGATAATGAGGCTTTTTCAAATTCATGACCTTCAAAAAAGAGAAAAATTAATAGGTGGTTCTTCATCTCATTTAATCATATTTTTCATGAAAATATCAATGATTTGATCTATTACTTCATCTTGACCTATAACTTTACTTTTTAGATGTTTTTCTAATCAATTTATAAGTTCTAAATCAAAATGAAATGTATTGAATGGTGTAAATTCCATATTATTTTTGGTTAAAAATTAGAAAAAGTATACTTCTATTTATATTATATATTTTATTATTTAGAATACTGTTTTATTTTTGACTTTTTTTAATTGAATTTTATGTGTTTTAATATATACTTTAGTATAATTAATAATAACTTTAGTTAATTAATGAATTATAAAGAATCACAAACTAGAATAGATTATATTGATAAAAAATTAATAAGTGCTTGATATGATATAAATAATCCTAATCAAGTAGTTTTTGAGTTTCAAATAAATAAACTATTTGCTGACTATGTAATACTTGATAATGATAATAAAGTACTTGCAGTAATTGAAGCAAAAAAATATTCAAGAAGTCCAAGAGATGGACAATTTCAAGCATTAGAATATGCTAAAATATTAGAAGAAAAACAATGATATAAACCTTTTATATTTCTTACAAATGGTAAAGAAATACTTTTTTATAATTCAGAGAAAAATGAGGTTCCAAGAATAGTAAAAACTTTTTATTCAATAGCTGATTTGAGAAAATTAAAAGAGTTACAAAAAATGCAGGTAAAACCTACAAGTATAAAAATAAATGATGATATATCTTGAAGACATTATCAAAAAGAAGCAATTAAAAGAGTTGTTGAGTGAATTGAAGCTAAAAAAAGACAATTTCTTTTAGTTATGGCAACCTGAACAGGGAAAACAAGAACTTCAATGTGATTAATTGATGTTTTAATGAGGTCTTATCATGTTCAAAAAGTTTTGTTTTTGACAGATAGAACTGCTTTGAGAGATCAAGCTTTTGATGATTGATTTTGAGAATATTTTAAATCTACTCCAAAAAGTAAGATAGAAACTTGAAATATTAATGAAAATGCAAGATTGTATTCTGCAACTTATCAAACAATGATAAATTATCTTGATAAGTATACAAGTTGATTTTTTGATTTAATAATAATTGATGAAGTACATAGAAGTATTTATTGAGAATGGAAAGCAATTTTGGAACATTTTGATTGTTATAAAGTATGATTAACAGCCACTCCATTAAAATTTGTAGATAGAAGTACCTATAATTCTTTTTGATGTGAAGATGAAGATCCAACTTATTATTATGGATATGAGGAGGCAGTAAAGGAAAAATTTCTAGTTCCATATAAAGTTCTAATTGCTAGGACAAAATTTCAAATACAATGAATTAAATGATTTGAACTTCCTAAAGAAGTGCTTGAACAAATGAAAAAAGAGTGAAAAGATCCAGAAGAATATAATTTTGAGTGAACAGAAATTTGAAAAAAGATTGATAATAAAGATACAAATAGAGCAATAGTTAAGGAATTTATGGAGCAATCATATAAATTAGAAGATTGATTGCCTTGAAAAACTATTTTCTTTGCTATGAACCAATCTCATGCAGAGCATTTACAAGAAACTTTTGAAGAAATGTACCCAGAATTATATAATTTTTCTGTAATAATTACTTCAAATGTTGAAAAAAAAGATGAGATTTTAAAAGATTTTAAAAAACTAAAAACTGAGAAAAAATTTAGAGTTGCAATATCTGTTGATATGCTTGATACTTGAGTTGATGTTCCAGAGTTAGTAAATCTAGTTTTTGCTAGAAAAGTGTTTTCAGAAAGTAAATTTTGGCAAATGGTTGGTAGGTGAACAAGGCTTTGTCCTAATGTTTTTTGAGAATGAAATGATAAAAAAGATTTTTTAATACTTGATTTTGCTCTTAATTTTGATGAATCTCACACTTTCAAAGATCCAAGTGCTTGAATACTTGCTTTAAATCAAAGATATTATGAAGCAAAAATTGAACTTTTAAAATTATACGAAAATAGAACTGATAAAAAATCAGTAGAAAAAGTCAAAAAAGAGATTTTTAAAATGATAAAATCTTTAAAACAAAATGATGAAATATTAGAGAAAAAAGATTTAATTAATTCAATATTATCAGAAGATATTTTTGATAATATTGCTGTAAATAAGTTTGAAGAATTAAAAAAACTTATTCCAGTAATGAGATATTATGATTTAGAAAGTTTAACAGAATTAAGATTTTTATTAAAATGTGAAAATCTAAAAATATCTATTTTAAAAGAAGAAAACATTGAAAAACTTACTAATTCTATTGCAACTGATATAAATGCACTTAGTTTAAATTCTAATTTAGAAGATGTTTTACCAAAAAAGGATTTTATAAAAAACACTTTAAAAGCAGATTTTTGGGAAGATATTTCAATAGAAAAAATTGAAAAAATAGAAAAAGAATTAACTCCAATTATAAAATACAAAAAACCAAATATTCCAGACATAATAACTTCAGATTTAAAAGATGAAGTAATAGAAAGAAGGTGGATAAATTACTGAGAATGAAAACAAATGGAATCAGATAAATATTGGAAAGTATTTGTTGAACAAATAGAATATTTTGCAAAATCATCAAAGGCTTTACAAAAAATAATAGAAGATAAAACTCTAAACAAAGAAGATTTAGAGGAACTAGAAAAACTTTTCAAACAATCAGAATATAATATCACAATTACAAATCTAAGAAGAACACTTTACAGGCCAACAATAGATTTTGTATCATTCATAAAATTTGCTTTATGAAAAACAAATTTACCAAATTTTGAGGAAGAAGTAACAAAAGTTTTTGATGAATATTTAGCTGAAAATAACTTTTCAAGTAATCAAATAAGATTTTTACAAATAGTTAAATCTATTTTAATCACAAAAAAACATATTACTTATGAAGATTTTTACAGTGATAGTTTTTCTTCATTCTGAATGTGAGCATTTGAGAGATATTTTAAGCCAAAAGAACAAGAAAAAGTTATGAAATTGATAAATAGATTTAGTTTTGATGTAGTGGAAGAAAGTGCTAATGAGAGTGTTTTAGTTTAATGTAATTATAATATAGAAAAAATGATTTATGTTTATTTAGATGAAAGTGGGGATTTATGATTTGATTTTGAAAACAAATCTCCATCAGATTTTTTTACTATTACAATAGTAATAATAAAAGGAATTCAAACTAATAAATCTTTAAAAAAAGAAATAGAAATAGTTATTAAAAGAAAATTAAATACAAAAAAATCTAAAAGGTATGTTTCTGAAATAAAATGAAGTAGAACAAATATAAGTATTAAAAAATATTTATATAAAAGAATAAAAAATTATGATTTTGATGTTTATTCTATTACTTTTAATAAAAGAAATGTAAAAGAGTCTTTAATAAAAAATAAGTCTAGATTATATAATTATTTTGTAAGGCTTTTGATAGATCAAGTTGATTTATCTTCTGTTGAAAATAGATTAACAATTGTTTTAGATAAATCTAAAAATAAGGAACAAATAAAAGATTGTAATGATTATTTAATTAGAAATATTGAATCTAAAGTTTCCTTAGATGTAGAAGTTGATATTTTACATGAAGACAGTACTGTTATAAAACAATTACAATTAGCTGATATATTTTGTTATTGATTTTTTGAAAAATATAACAAAAATAATACTGATTGGTTAGATGAATTCAAGGATAAGGTGAAATTTGATGATTTATATTATACCAATTAAAAAAAGGCCTACATTTTATACCTTTTATGTCTTGGTTCAGGTCTCACCAGATGGAAAGAATCCCCAAGAACAGTATATTTTAGTTTTATGGCCTTTTCTTATAAGTACTAGTATTATACTTTAAAACACAGCTTTTTGCAAATGTCTTTAGTTAAGCTATCTTTTACATACATATAATATAAATTTTTATAACTAAATCAAGTTTTTGTATAACTTTTTTATACAAAAATTTAATAATATTAATAAAAAATGAAAAAAATCCCAAAACAATTACAATGAATTTTTGCTCTTATGATATTATGAGTAGTTTTTTGGGTGTTTAAAAATATAGCATTAGTTATTTCTATAATTTTATGAATAATTATATTAATATTATTGTACTTTACTTTTAAAGATTATATAATTGAAAATAAATGGAGAATAACTAAAAAAGAAATTTCTATAATACCATTATTTTTAATTCTTTTCCCCTGATACTTTTTAATATGAATATTATTAAATTATGATGAATATAATAAAACTTTTCAAGAAAAATGAATTAATGCATTTTCTGAAGTTTGAAAAGCTATGATAATGATGAGAAGACCAAAGTTATATATAAAAAAAGAAATAAAAAGAGAGGTTAGAAAGGATTTAAGAGAAGGAAGTGGTAGTTTAGTTGGTAATTAAAAAAAGAAAAATGGATTATTCAAAATTTATATATATAGAAAAAAATGATTATCATACAAAAACTTTTTTGTATGATTTTGATATTAAAGATTTTACAAAAAAGCAAAGAAATACTTTTCCAAATATATGAAGTATAATAGCATATTTGGATAAGAATCCTAAAAAACAATTATATTTAACTCAAACAGAAGTTGAAGAGTATTTTTTAGATTGAGATAAAATTGTTTTAAATTTTGATAAATATATGCAATTTTGTGAAAATATTTGAAAGAGTGATGAAAGAAAAATGGAAGCATTTTTAAGTAGAGGATTAAGACATCTTACTGAAGAAGAAAAACAAGATATTAGAAGAACATTAACAGAAGATGATATTTTAAAAAATATTGAAAATCTTACAGAAGAAGAAAGACAAAAATTATTTATTAGTTTAAAACAAATAAAGTGAATTGATTTTACAATTTTTAATAAATGAAAAGAAGAGATTAAAAATATTTTAACAAAAGAAGATTTTGAAAATAATATAGATACTATTTTTATAGAATTAGGAGATATAAAAAATAAAGAAATTATAAAAAAACAATTAGAAAAAATAAAAGATAATAATTTTAGTTTTTTAGAAAATGCTTTATTTATTAGTAAAATCAATGAATTAATTAATATATGGGATAAAAATATAGATAATTCTAGTGAAGATTTTTGGCAAAAATTATTTGAAGAAGAAAAGTATGTTTGGGTTCTTCAACAAATTTTTTCATTTCCCACAATATTTCTACAATGAGAAACTTATGTATGATGAAAAAATACAAAATGAAGAAATTGACAGGGATGAGTTGCTACAGATTTTAGTTTTCAAAATAAAACTAGTAAAAGTTTTGCATTTGTTGAAATAAAAACTCCTAAAACAGAACTTATGGAAAAAAGTGTTTATAGATGAAAAAAAGATACAGATAATACAAATGAAATATATTCTCCAAAAAATTCTTTATCTTGAGCTATAGTTCAATTACAAAATCAAATTAATATATGAATTGAAGATTTTACAACTAACTTATGAAAAGACTTTAGAGAATATTGATTAAATCATTTAGATGCCACTTGAATATTATTAATATGAAATTTAAATCAGCTTAATTCAAAACAGAAAGAATCATTTTTATTATTTAGGAAATCAATACATAATATTACTATTATAACTTTTGATGAATTATTTGATAAAATTAAATCATTAAAAAATATCTATGAAAATTAATTTAATTAAAATTAAAAAATAAATGAAAAAAACTCAATTAATAAAAATAGTTCAGCTAATAAATAATTCAGTAAAGTCTTTTTCTTGAGAAAGGCTTTATATTGCTACAAAAACTTTAAAATGAAGTAAAATTGAATTTGAATTTTCTAAAAAAGTTGATTATGAAAATAAGCCTTCAAGGGCTAATCAGGAAGTTGAAGTTTGAGATATTATTTTTGCTAAAATGCAATGAACAAGAAAAACTTTACTTATTTGAAAATCAGAAAAAGAATATATTTTTTCATCATGATTTTTTGTTTTAAGAGCTAGTAAAGAAATATTAAATGAATATTTATTTCATTTTTTAAATTCAGAAAGTTTTTTAAATCAAAAAGATATAAATTGTACTTGAGCAACTCAAAAAGCATTAACTCTTACTTGATTAAAAAAGATTTTTATCCCTCTTCCTCCACTCCCACAACAAAAACAAATAATCAAAAAATTAGATAAACTTACTAATCTTATAGAATTAAGAAAAGAGTCTATCAGGAAAACAGAGGATTTAACAAAATCTATTTTTATAGAAATGTTTGGGGATCCAATGTTGAATGAGAAAGGTTGGGGTATAAAAAGTTTGTGAGATTCTTGTAATTTTATTAAGGATTGACCACATAAATCTTTAAATTATATAAAAAAAGGAATTCCTTTTATATCTGTAAATACTATAATAAAATGATATTGGGATTTTTCTAATGTAAAATATATATCAAAAGAAGATTATGATTTTTATTCAAAGAGGTGTAAGCCAGAATATTGAGATATATTATATACTAAGTGAGGAACTACATGATTTGCAAAGTTTTTTGATTTAGATATTGAATGCTTAAATTGGGTTCATTTAGCTGTTTTAAAATTTGATAAGGAAATATTAAATTGAAAATTTTTAGAATCTATGTTAAATACAGACTTTTGTTATATACAATCACAGAGATATACAAGGTGAATTGCAAATAGAGATTTAGTTTTATGACAAATGGCTTTAATAAAAATTATTTTTCCACCAATCACTCTACAAAATAAATTTGCTGAGATAGTGAAGAAAAATGAGGAGAATATTAGGTGGCAGAAGGAGAGTTTGGGGAAGTTGGAGGAGTTGTATGATAGTTGTATGCAGGAAAGTTTTAATTTTTAGGGGGATAAAATTACTTACTGTGGCAAGAAAATATTCACTTAAGAAAATATTTATCTAAGACAATAGGTATCTAAAATAAGAAAAGTTAATATTACTTGCATTTTGTAGTGTTTTTACTTGCATTTTTTATGAAAAAATGTACACTAAAATGGTTAATTGCCTATTTAAAAGAAAAAAATAGCTTGCATTTATAATATTATTACTTGCATATTTATGAAAAATATTGATCAAATATTTGAATTTATTAAAAACTACCATTGAAGAATTCAGTTTTTAGACTTGAAAAAAGAATTTTCCAATATTAATGAATCTACTTTAATTAGAAATTTAAATAAACTTATTAAAGAGGAAAAAATAAAAAAAGAAATTATTTGAAAAAATAGTTTCTATAGTTTATTTTGATGAGAATTTTCTAAAGATTATCTTTCTAGACCTTTTTTTGAGAGAGAAAAAAAATCTTATAATTTTGATTTTTTGAGAAATTATATTCCAAATAAAACAAGTTTTTTATGAGAGTGATATAAAAAAATAGAAGAAAATTATAATCAAATAAAAGATATTTCTACTTATGATTATAAAAAAGATATTAGACAAATAGAAAATTTACTTATTGATTTGAGTTATGCTTCAAGTAAATTAGAATGAAATACTTATTCATATTTGGATACTGAAGTATTAGTTAAATATAATGAGGAGGCAGAATGAAAAACAAAAAAGGAGACTCAAATGATTTTGAATCATAAAAATATTATTAAATATTTAATAGAGTTTAGAAAAAAAATAGAATTTGATAAAAAAACTTTTTTTGAAGTGCATGAAATTCTTTGAAAAGGATTATTATTAGTAGATTATTTATGAAAAATTAGAGATAAAGAAGTCAAAATATGAGGTTCAACTTATACTCCACTTGATAATCATTTTAAATTAGAAGAAGAATTTGAATTGTTTTTGGAAAAATTGAATAATATAAAAAATCCATTTGAACAATCTCTTTTTATTCTTGTTTTTATACCATATTTTCAAATTTTTATGGATATAAATAAAAGAACTTCTAGAATTTCAGCAAATATTCCACTTATTAAAAATTGATTTGCACCTATTTCTTTACTTCAAGTGAAAGAAAAAGATTATATTTTGGCTATTTTAGCTATTTATGAATTAAATGACACAAGTTTAATGAGAGATATTTTTGTGAACAATTATTTATTGAATTTAGAAAGATATATTTAATAACTAAAAAACTAAAAAAATGCTAACTACTGACTTAAAATCAAAAATAGATAAATTGTGGAATACATTCTGGGGGAATGGTATTTCTGATCCATTGACTGCTATTGAGCAAATAAATTATCTAATTTTTATGAAAAGAATTGATGATTTGGATAAACAAAATGTTATTAAGGCTTCTAGAATTTCTAGCTTTGATTATGTTTCTCTTTTTGATGGTGTTTATGAAATAAATGGTAAAGAGTATGAAAAAGAAAATTTCCGTTGGTCAAGTTGGGTTCAGTTGACTCCTGATGATATGTTTGTTTTTGTAAAAGATGTAGTTTTTCCTTTTATTAAAAATCTTGATAAAAGTTTGTATGCTGATAGTTTAAGTGATGCTGTTTTTATGATTCCAAATGCTGAATTATTGGTAACTGCTACTTCTATTATTGAAGATTTAAAGATTACTGAACAAAATGAAGATACAGCTTGAGATATTTATGAATACCTTTTAAATGAAATTTCTGCAGCAGGGAAATGAGGAGCATTTAGAACTCCAAGACATATTATTGAAATGATGATTGAAATAATTAATCCTTTAAAAAGTGATAAAATTTGTGATCCTGCTTGTTGAACTGGTGGTTTTTTGATAAATTCATATAAGCATATTATTAAAAATAATACTTCTGATACTTGAAAATTTACTGATGAGTTTTGAACTCATTATACTGCAGACAAGTTTGATGAAAATGATTGGAAAAGAGTAAAAGAAAATACACTTTTTTGATATGATTTTTCTACTAAAATGGTGAGAGTTTGAATGATGAATTCTATATTACATTGAATAACAAAGCCAAATATAACTTATACAGATACTCTTTGAAAGAATTTTAATCATGATGAAGAATTTGATGTTATTTTAGCTAATCCTCCTTTTAAAGGAAGTATTTTAAAAAATAATATTCATACTGATTTTAAGGTGGATACTACTAAAACAGAATTGTTATTTTTGGAACTTATTCATGATAAATTAGTTACAGGTTGAAAATGTGCTGTAATTATTCCAGACTGAGTATTGTTTTGAAGTTCAAAAGCTCATAGAAAAATTAGAGAAATGCTTATTGAAAATAGTTGATTAAAGGCAGTTATTTCTCTTCCTAGTGGAGTTTTTAAACCTTATGCATGAGTTAGTACTGCAATTCTAGTTTTTACAAAAGATGATAAAACAAAAAATGTTTTATTTTATGATTTGCAAGCTGATTGATTTACACTTGATGATAAAAGAACTAAAATAGATAATTCTGATATTCCAGATTGTAAAAAAGTTTTTAAAGAATTAGTACTTTGAAGAAAATTTGAACAAAAACCTAAAAAAGATGATAAATGGTTTTGGGTTACAAAAGATGAAATAAAAGAAAATAAGTATGATTTATCAATTTCTAAATATAAAAAAATAGAATATACTCCTGTTAATTATGAAAAACCTGAAGTTTTAATAAGTGATATTAGGGAGTTAGAAAATAAAATAATTAATTGAATTGATGAGTTGGAAGGGATGATTTAAAAATTTAATTGATAGAATAAAATATTGCAATTATACAAATATTAACTATTCTATAATCTATAGAAAATTATAGAATAGTTTTGAGGATTATATGAAAAATTATTTTGATTAATACATAAATAGATTAATTAAAAACAAAGTCAAAAAGAAAAAGGTAACAATATTATTTTGTGATAAATTAAAATTTATTTTTATCTATCACATACTGCCATTTCTCTAAAATGTCTATTAGCTGTATAATCCACTCTTTGAGTGTGTGGTAACTTTCACTAGTCTCCCACCATTTACAATAAAATACTAATATGGCTTACATTACACTGTAGGCCATATTTTTTTTTATTTATTTTTTTTTGTAAAAAAAAATAAATACATATAATAATGCCATAAATTTTAAATATAATAAATAAAAAATGATAGAAAATATAATCAAAAAAATATTTGGAGATCCAGATGCTAAAAAAGTAAAAAAATATTCAATTATAGTTGAAGAAATAAATAAAAAATATGAAGAGTTTGAATGAAAAGATTTAGATTTTGTAAAAGAAAAAACTGCCACTTTTAGAAATAAATTTGAAGGTCTTGATTTTAAAAAAGAGGAAGATTCAATTAAAATTAAAGAAATCTTAGAAGAAATAAAAGTAGAAGCAGTTGCTAATTTAAAACATGCATGTAGACTTTTAAATGGTAAAAGTTTTGAAATAGGTTCAGATAAAAGAACAGTAGAATGGAATATGATTCCTTATGATGTTCAATTAATTTGAGGACTGGCTTTGAATGATGGATGAATTGCTGAAATGAAAACAGGTGAATGAAAAACTCTTGTTGGTACAATTCCTTCTTACTTAAACTCTTTGACTTGAAATTCAGTTCATTTTGTTACAGTTAATGATTATCTTGCAAAAAGAGATTCTGAAGAAATGTGAATTTTATATAATGCACTTGGTTTAACTGTTTGAGTAATTCATAATGAACTTAATCCAAGTGTAAAAAAAGAAGAATATGCTAAAGATGTTGTTTATGCCACAAATAATGAATTAGGTTTTGATTATTTGAGAGATAATATGGTTAGAAAACTTGAAGATAAAGTTCAGTCACCACATTTTTTTGCAATTATTGATGAGGTAGATTCAATTTTAATTGATGAAGCTAGAACTCCACTTATTATTTCTCAACCAGATAATGAACCAACTAGTAAATATGGAAAATTTGCAATTATTGCTAAAAAATTAACTAAGTGAGTTGATTATAAAATTGATGAAAAACAAAAAACTGCAACTCTAACTGAAGATTGAATTAAAAAAATTGAAGAAATTTTAAAAGTAGATAATATTTATGTTTCAAGTCATTATAATGATTTACATCATATTGAGAATGCTATAAAAGCAGCAGGTGTTTATCAAAAAGATAAAGACTATATCATAAGTAATGATGAAATAATGATTGTTGATGAGCATACTGGTAGAGCACTTTCTGGTAGAAGATATTCAGATTGACTTCATCAAGCTATTGAAGCAAAAGAAGGTGTAGAAATAAGGCAAGAAAGTAAAACATTAGCCTCAATTACATTTCAAAATTATTTTAGAATGTATTGGAAATTATCAGGTATGACTGGTACAGCAAAAACTGAAGAAGAAGAATTTTATAAAGTTTATGCTCTAGATACTTTAGCTATTCCTACAAATAGACCAATTGCTAGAGAAGATAAATCTGATTTATTATTCAAAAATGAAAAATGAAAATTTGAATGGTTAGTAGAAGAAATTAAAAAAATTAATGAAACAGGTCAACCAATATTAGTAGGTACAGTTTCAGTTGATAAATCAGAATTTTTATCTAGAGAATTAAAAAGAGCATGAGTAAAACATAATGTTTTAAATGCAAAATATCATGAACAAGAAGCTGAAATTGTTGCAGCAGCTGGTCAAAAATGAGCAGTAACAATTGCTACAAATATGGCTTGAAGAGGTACTGATATAAAATTATGAGAATGAGTTTCAGATTTATGATGATTATATATTATTGGTACAGAAAAGCATGAAACAAGAAGAATTGATAATCAATTGAGATGAAGAGCTGGTAGACAATGAGATGCTGGTACTACTCAATTTTTAATATCACCAAATGATGATATTATGAGAATATTTGGTTGAGATAAACTTTTTGGAGTGTTTAATTGACCAGTTTTTGCAAGTCTTCCAGATAATGAACCACTTGCTCAAAGTGGAATGTTAACTAATAAAGTTACAGCTGTACAAAAACAAGTAGAATGACATAATTTTGATTCTAGAAAACATGTTTTGGAATATGATGATGTTATGAATAAACATAGAACTATTATTTATAGAAAAAGAAATAATATTTTAGAAAATGATAATCTTCATGAAGAAGCATTAAAAATTATAAAAAATCAAATTAAAAAAATTACACTTGCAGAATTAAATAAAAATTCTGACTGAGATGTTAAAACAATAATTAAAAATATTAACTCTTTTCTTTGAATTGAAGCTATTGATACAAAAGTTGAAATTGATGATGTTGAGGCAATTGTTAATATTGAATTATCAGAAATAGAAAAAGGTGAAAGATTAAGTGAATATATTTATAAAATTGCTGAAGAAGAATTAGAAAAACTTATAGAAAATGCAAGAGATAAACAAGAATTCTATGATTTAGAAAAAAGAATAATGTTACAATCTATAGATGAACTATGGATGGCACATATTGATTCTATGACTAAATTAAGAGAAGAAGTTGCATTTGAATGATATGCTCAAAGACAACCATTAGTTGTTTATAAAGAAAAAGCATTTGAAAAATTTGAAAACTTACTTTGAGAAATTGAATTTAAAATAACAAAAGCTATTTTTTCTATAAATGCTGTAGTTGAAGATACTAATGTTTCAAATGTAGAAATTGATGAAAAAGATTTAGTTTGAGTTTTAGATGATTTACTAAAAGAAGAATCTTCAAATTCTAACCCACTTTTTGCTAATCCAAATGATGCACAAAAAGAATCAAATAAGAAAAAAATAAGAGTTTAGAAAAGTTATGAAAATAACTTTTTTATTTAATTAAATATATATTAATGAAAATAAAATTTTTTGGTGTATGAGCTGCTTTAAATGAAAGTATGGATAATACATATTTTTTAATTGAGGATTGAAAAAATAAATTACAAGTTGATTGTGGTTGATGACTTAATTTGGCACAATTACTAAAAAGAAGAGAAATTAATTTTAGTGATATTTTTATAACTCATTGTCATTCAGATCACTTTTTAGGTTTTTTTCATTTACATAGAGTTACTTGAAGTATTATACCAAAATTAAATGTATTTTGTTCTAAAAATGTAGAAAATAATATTAGACAAATTTCTAAACTAATTACATGAAAGGTAAAAAATGAAATGTTTGATAATTGAATAATTAATTTTATTAATAATGATAATCTAGAAAAGAAAAATATATGAGAATTTGAAATTGAACCAATAAATCTAAATTCAAAAAAAATGATTCAATTTTGATTTATATTAAAATATAATTGAATAAAAATAGTATTTTTTTGAGATGAAGCAATTTGAGTTTTAGAAAGAAATGATTTAGAAAAAATGAAATGAGCAGATTATTTAATTTGTGAATCATTAACATTAGATTCTAATGATATAAAAAATTGATGAGAAATAAATTTAGAAAAAATGAGTCATATATCTGCTAAACAGGCTGGAAAAATTGGAAAAAAATTAGAAGTAAAAAATTTAATATTAATTCATACACATGAATTTGTATGAGAAGATAGAAAAAAACTTTTAAAAGAAGATGCTAAAACAGAATTTATTTGAAATATCATAGTTCCAGATGATTGAGAAGAAATTATTTTTTAAAATACAATAATGCAAAAACTACTAGTAATAGACTATTGAAGTCAATATACACATTTAATTACTTCAAGATTTAGACATCTTGGAATTTATACAGAAATTGTTCCTGCTTTGGATGATTTAGGAGAAAAAGATTTGGAAAAATTAAGAAGTGAAATTTCTTCTGGAATTTTAAAATGAATAATTTTAAGTTGAGGTCCTAATTCAGTTTATGCTGAGGATACTTTAACTTTGCCTAAAGAATTTTTTGAAATGTGAGTACCTATTTTATCTATTTGTTATGGACACCAATTAACTCATCATGTAAATGGTTGAGAAATAAAATGATGAGATACAGAGGAGTATGGTGAAGCAAATTTAAAAATAAATAGAAATTCAAAATTATTTCAAGGTTTTAAAGAAGATGAAATAGTTGTTTGGATGAGTCATTGAGATTCTGTTGTAAAAATGGCAGAAAATTTTGTTGTAATTTGAGCAACTGATGATTGTGAATTTTGAGCAACAAGTAATGAAAATAAAAATATTTATACGCTACAATTTCATCCTGAAGTAAGTCATACTCAAAATTGAATTAAAATTTTAGAAAATTTTGCAAATATTTGTTCAATTTCAAAAGATTGGTCAATGGAAAAATTTCTTGAATTAGAATTAGAAGAGTTAAAAAATCAAATTTGAAATAAGAATGTATTCTTATTTATTTCAGGTTGAGTAGATTCAACAGTTGCTTATTTCCTTATAAATAAAGCAATTTGAGCAGATAGAATTTATCCAGTTTTTGTTGACACTGGATTTATGAGAAAAGATGAAGCAAAAAAAGTTGAAAAATTATTAAGTTGAGCTGGAGTTAAAAATCTTCAAATAATTAAAGCTAAAGATGAATTTTTGAAAGATTTAGAATGAATTGTTGAACCAGAAACAAAAAGAAAAATTATTTGAAATAAATTTATAGAAATTCAAGCAAGAATTACAAAAGAACTTTGACTTGATACAAAAAACTGGCTACTTGCCCAAGGAACAATTTATCCAGATACAATAGAATCAGGTGGAACAAAAAATGCTCAAACAATTAAAACTCATCATAATAGAGTTCCAGAGATTCAAAAAATGATTGATGCAGGATTAATAGTTGAACCACTTAAAAAACTATATAAAGATGAAGTAAGAGCTATTTGAAGACTACTTTGAATATGAAGTGATTTAATTGATAGACATCCTTTTCCAGGACCAGGACTTTCTCTTAGAATTTTATGTAATGAAGATAAAAAAGCAGAAAATAGTTTTAATTATGAAGAAGAAGAAATTAACTGATTTTTATGATTTGAATTTGAATGAAAGATTTTAGAAGTAAAATCTGTATGAGTTCAAGGAGATAATAGAAGCTATAAACATCCATTATCTATAACTTTGGAGGAGTGAAAAGAAATTGATTGGGAAGAATTAAATGAAGTTTCAACAAGTATTACAAATAATTTTAATTCAATAAATAGAGTTTTATTAAATTTATGATGAAATAAAGATTTAAATCTTCAAAAATGATACTTAACAGATGATAGAATTTCTTTATTACAAGAAATAGATGATATTGTAGAAAAATTTTTAATAGAAAAAAACTACAGAAACAAAATTTGGCAATTTCCAGTTGTTTTAATACCAGTTTGAACAGAATGAAAAGAATCAATAGTTTTAAGACCAATTGATTCAATTGAAGCTATGACAGCTACTTTTTCAAAAATTGATTTAGCTGATTTAAAGCAGTTAGTAACTGAAATATTAAAAAATCCAAAAATAGAAACAGTTTTCTATGATTTAACAGGAAAACCACCTGGAACAATTGAGTGGGAATAAAAATATAGTCTATAAACTATATTTTTTTTGTGTCAATGATTTTTTATATTATATTATTGGAATAATTTTATTTTTTTATTGTTAAATGTTATTGTTATAGTAGATATAATATTAATTAATTAAAAAAGGAAATATGTTTGATCCATCAAAATTAAATTTAGATTTAGATGAAAATGAAAAAGTGTCTAAACAAAAAACACCTGAAGAAATAAAAGCTGAACTTGAAAGAGTTGAGAAGTCTTTAAGTGAAAGTAATTTAGAACAAGAAGAAAAAAAAGAAAAAATTGAAAATTCTAAACAAGAAGAAAAAGATATTTTATGAAATGTTGAACAAAAATTTATTGAAAAAGATTTAGAAAAACAAGAAGAGAAGAAAATTGAAAGAGAAGAAGAAAAAAAAGAGGATGAAGAAGAACAAAAAGAAGTTGTTTGAGATATTAGTGCAACTGTTGCTATGAATAAAATGTTTGATAAAGCAGAAGCAAAAGCAAAGGAAAATATTTGAAATAAAGATTTAATTGATATTAATATTAAATGACTAGAAGATATTTTGAATATTATGAATAAAAATGGTGCAGATATTTTTATTTTTGAGCCAAGAGATACTGATGTTAAAGTTATTTTTAGAGAATGAAAAATAGAAAAAGATGTTAAATATATTAAATTTCCTATTTATAGTCAAATTTTATTAAAAGCAAAGGCTTTAACTAAAATGAAAGTTGAAGAAGTTAAAATTGGTCAAGAATGAAAATGAGAAATTCAAATTAAAGATTCAAAATATTCAGTAATTTCAAAAACTGTACCATCAGCTTTATGAGAAAAACTATTTATAAAAATAAAAAAATTAGAAAAAAAGATTATACCTAAATCACAACAAAAAACTTCAATAGCAACTTTAGTTTGATTTATGGCTGCAATTGCAGTAGTTGCTCTTATTATTGGAGGTGCATTTATAGGTTTTATTGTAATGAATGCTAAAACCTTAGAAGATGTAAAATTCTTTTATTCACTTTGAATTAATTTAAATGATATTAATGCCTTTATTGGTAAATCAGTAAATGTGATTTTTTCAATACTTGTTTTTATTGAAACAGTTTTTCTTGCAATATTTTGATTTAAAGCACTTTTAACTAAAAAAATATATAATAAGAAAAAAATAGCTTATACTATTTTTGCAATTATTTTGCTTATTTTTACTTTTACAACAGGTTCTGCTTGGATGTATATTAATAAAAAAATTGCTAATTTACCAAATTGGCAAGTAATGGCAAAATGAGATGTTCAAATTTTTGATAATTCAAAATTAATTAGTTGAAAATTTGCAGAAGCAGAAACTATTTTAGATGATACTACTAATTTAATTTGACCAGTAACTTTAAAATTTGATATAAGTTCTTTTCAGTATAGAGAAGAAAAAAAATGATTTAATATTGATAGATATGAATGGGAATTTTGAGGAGAAAAGGAAAAAGCTAAAAAAACTCCTTCTATTATAAAAACTTTTGATAAGGTAGGTACATATAATGTATTAGTTAATGTATATTGAACTGATGCAAAATGAGAAGAAATTACAAAAACAATAAAAAATATTAAATCTATTGAAATTTCTAATATTGTAAAAATAAAAGAAAAAGTAAATAAATTATGATTTAAAACAGTTAGTTTTGATGCTAGAGATTTAGAAAATTTATGAGAAATTGAATGGTATTTTATTGAAGAATGAGATAATAAAGATTTAAAACCAGTTCATACTTGATATGAATTTTATCCACAAAAAAAGATTTTTGATGATACAATGGTTTGAATTTATATTAAAAGAGAATGAAAAACAGCTACTAAATTAGATAAAATATTTATAATTAAAAAACAAGATAAATCTCAGATTGAGTGAGAAATAAGATATGAACAAGATTTAGTTGATGATTTAAAATATACTTTTTATGTTGAAAATCCAGATAATGCTTTTGGTAATTGATTTGTAGAAACATTTACTTGGAAAATTGAATGAGAGATTATGCCTAGAGAAGCTTGACTAGAGGATATTGAGTGATCATCTAAAGTATCACATACATTTAAAAAATATTGAAAACAAGATATTGAAGTTGAGCTTAGAGATGCTTCTTGAAAATTAAAAGTTTTAAGAACACAAATAAGTATTCCTAAAAGATTGAAATTAAAAAATAAATTTAAATTAAAAATTTTTAATAATTGAGAATTATTAGAAGATGTAAAATTTGAGGAAAAAAATCATGAATATTATATAAATGAATTAGATGTTCCAACTAAATTAAAATTAGATGCCAGATTAATTAGAACTGATGATATATTTTATAAACTTGAAAGTGTTTCTTGGGATTTAAATGATGACTGAACAACTGATAAGACAGGAAAAACTCTTGATTTAGATATTGATGTTGAGTGAAATAAAACAGTTGTAGTAAACTATAAATTTAAACATAGAAGAATTAAAGATGATGTAGTTAATTTAAAAGAAAGAATTTATATAGAATCAATAAAAAAAGATGCAATTTTAAAATTAAAAATTACACCTAAAAATAAATATGTTCCAACTTTTGTTAGGTTTGATGCTTCTTTAACTCAAATAAAAGGTAAAAATATTGAAAAATTTGTTTATGATTATGGTGATGGAACTCCATTAGATGAAAGAGATGCTATTAATCCAGCTCATAGATATACTCTTCCTTGAGAATATGATGTTAAATTGACAGTTATAACTACTGATTGAAGTAAATATCATTTATCAAAAAAACTCGTTTTAAAACCTAAACCACAAAAGGCAGCAATTAATGTTAGTATGAAAACAGCTGAACCAAATCAAGAAATTGATTTTTCATCAGAATGATCAGAAGGTCAAATAACTTGATATTTTTGGGATTTTGGAGATTGAGAAGTATCAACTGATGCAAATCCATGACATTCTTTTGAAATACCTTGAAAATATACAGTAAAATTAAAAACTACTTTTTCTAATAATAATGAATTAGAAGATGAAGTTGAAATTGAAGTTGTTGATTTTGAATAAAAAAGTAGAGATTTTGTATTACTAAATCTCTACTTTTTTATTACTCTGAAATTCTAAATAAATTTCCTTACTAATTATTGAAGGAATTTTTGATTCTCTTAAAATAATTGAATTATGAGAATATATGCTTCAATATTTAACCACAACTCAAGATATATATTTTAGTTTATCAAAAATATCATAGGATAAATCATTTATAAATAAAACTTGTTTTATAGATTTATCCTCTTTTATATTATCAACATTAACTTTATATCATTTTATTTTTCATTTATATATCCAAGTATCCTGTTTTTCATCATTTGATAATATATTTATTCCTTTTATAAAAATTAATTTATTATTATAGTCTAAAATATTTATATTTTTTCTTTTAATTATTAATTTTCTATTTTTAGCTTCAGAATTATTTAAAAATTCCTTTATTTTTAAATAATTAATATCAGTTCAATAAATATTTTTAACTAAAATTTCTTTTTTAATTTTTTCTAATTCTTTAAAAGCATCATATTTTAATTTCTCTAATTTAAGTTTTTTTCTTGTTAAAAAATTTGTTTTATAATCAAAGGAAATGTCTAAATTTGAATTTTCAAATAAATCAAAAGAAAAATTATAATCTTTATAAAATTTATTTAAAATTTCTAAATCAAGTTTTTGCAAAGAGAATATTTCTAAAATAGAATATCCTATTTTTGTTTTTAAGTATTTTCTATATTTTCACACAAAATCATTTAATAATGATATTTTATTTCTATTAAATAAAGATAATCATTTCTTAAAATAAATATTCTTTCATAAATATATACATTTAATAATATTTTCTAAAATAGAATAAGTAAATACTGATAAATCTTTTCAAAATTCAGGAAAATCTATTTTATTATATATTCAATTAAACAAAACTATTTCAGAAAAATTATATATAGTTTCATTTCAAGTAGTAATAGCTCTAGATTGCAATAAAATAATTTTTCATTTTTTCAAACAAAATTCAATATCTTGAGGAGAAGTATTTTTATTTTCTAGAAATTTAGATATATTTTCTAAATCTTTTTTAATAAAAAAAGTTAATTCTTTAGTTGATTTTATTTTTTTTCATGATGTTACTCAATCATTAGTTTTAGAAATATTATATCATCATTTTTCTAAAATATTATTAGGATTTCTAGAAAAATAAACTCAATATAAATCTGCCTCAATAAATTCCTGAATTATTATTGATTTTAATTTAAATCATTTTCATCAAAGTAATTCAGCTAAATTTTTATTTTTTAATTTTTTAATTAATTCTTCTTTTGTTAATGGGAAAAAACTTTTAAAAAAACCTGCATAAGATTCTCTTAAAGAGTCTTCTCAATCAAATGATGGTCTTAAAATATACTTTTCTACATTAAATAAATCATCTAAATTAATTATATAATCATTACTACATTCAATAATTAAAGTATTAGGAATATCAAAATTAAATTGAAAAAGTTTATATATTCAATTTGCCTTATTTCACAAATTATTTTTATTTCATATTATTTTAAACATTTATAATAATTAAAAAAATAATATCTTTATCAATATACATATTTAATAGTATTTATTCTCATATTTTCTAAAAAAATATTTATAAAATATATAAAGCATAATAAAATTATTATGCTTTATATTAACCTAATTTTCTATAGTTATATTCAAATGATCTGTCACATATTGTATACAAATATTATCCCCATTAGTTCATACCGTATCACATACTTTTGATGTATCATTAGAATCAAAAGTATCTGACAAATTTCACAAATTATCATTTGATCTTAAAGATAAATACTCTAATTTATTTAATTTTGTTATTTCTGAAGGCAATTCTGATATATTATTAGACCTTAAATCTAACTCAGTTAAATTAGTTAAATTTCATATTTCTTTTGGAATACTTGTTATTTGATCAAAATGTGATAATATTAAAGATTTTAATTTTGTTAATTCTAATATTTCTTTTGATATTTCTTCAAGATTCCCATTGTAATCAGTATTTAAATTTAAAATTTCTAATTTTTTTAGATATTTTATTTCATCTGGAATTTTATTAAATAATAAAATATTAGAATTAACATTAATATCAATAGATATTAAATTATTTAAATATCATATTTCTTTAGGAAAAATTGGCATAATATCTTGTTCTGGAGAATAACTATAAAAAATAGAATCAGAATTACACCATTCATCTTTTGTCATTGGTGTAGATGATAAAAAATCAAAAGCTGTATTAAGATTATTTACTTGCTCAGCAGACATATATTTGCATACATATTTCATATATACATAATCATTATTCTCAACTGTCCAAAATTTTCATCATAAACTATCTACATCTAAAAGTCTTTGAAATTTAGTTCATGTTCATGTCACATATTCATTATCTTTTAAATATGATTTTAATTCTAAAT
>Ga0256843_1000989_pt1 | contig 23206 bp, 23 predicted proteins | sample AlvinellametaG_FD_191572 | JGI IMG/M metagenome (GOLD analysis project Ga0256843, IMG submission 191572) | Pompeii worm associated microbial communities from hydrothermal vent at the East Pacific Rise, Pacific Ocean - Alvinella | ecosystem: Host-associated > Annelida > Integument > Unclassified ... | reverse complement strand
GGTTCTAAAATATTATCTTTTTTAATGTCTTCTTTTTCTATTTCTCCAATTTCAAAAGGTCTCATTAAAAGCTCTTTTTCAAAAACGGAATTTTTGATATTTTTAACTACAATTAAACCTTTTTTTGCTCTTGTTAATGCTACATATAAAACATTTAATCTATCTTTATTTCTTAAGCTTTTATCATTTTTTAAAACTTCTGAATAAATTTGATCAAAGTTTTCTCTTTTTGAAAATTTATAAAAAACTCTTTGAATATATAAATCTTGATCATATTTAAAAAGTAATTTATCAAAATTATTTGACTCTTTTTTGGTTCTATCTAAAACAATTACATAATCAAACTCTAAACCTTTTGAAGTATGAATTGTCATGATCGTAGCTCCATACTTGCTTTTTGTTGCAATTGGAACTCTAGAGTTTTCAAACTCTTCTAAAAAATCTCCTATTTCATCATATTTTGAGGCAAATTCAAGAAGATTTAAAATATTTATCTCATCATAAAAAAAATCAAAAATTCTAATTAGATTATTTAAAACTTCTAAAGGTCTTAGTTTAGAATTAAACCAACTAAAATCTATACTTTTGGGATTTTTTATACCAACTCTTAGTAAAAGATTAAAAAGGTCTATTTCATAACCTCTGTATAAATATTCACAAGCATTCACCAAAGCCAAAATCATCGATAAGCGATTAAGTTTACTAGAGGTTTGTAAAATTGTAGGAAAATTCTCTTTTGTGGCTAAATTTTGAAGTTTTACTCCCTCATCATTTGTAAAAACTAAAAAAGTAATTAAACTAGGATCTATTCCTCTTTTTACAAGTTTTTTAGCTTCATTTATAGCATCTAAAAATATTTCATTTGAATCTAAAACTTTTACATATCCTGTTTTTTCAAAAAAAGCTTTTTGAGGGAAATAATTTGGCATCTTTCCTTTAAACCAATTATTTACAGATTCTATAATATTTTTATAACTTCTATAATTTGAGTCTAAATTTTTTACTTTTATTTTGTAATGATTTGCTACCCAGTTAAATAGTTCTTCTTGTCCACCTCTAAAACGATACAAAGATTGTTTTGGATCTCCTACATAAAAGAAACTTCTTCTTTCTTCTCCACCTGCAAAAATTTCATCGATTAATGGTTTTAAAATCAGAAACTGTAATGTTGATGTATCTTGAAATTCATCAATCAAAATATGTCTAAATTTACTATCGAGCTTAAAATAGAAAAAATCCTTTTTTATAGTGTTGTACAAAAGTCTATAAGTAAAATAGCTAACATCATCAAAACTCAAAGTATTAGAAGCTTTTATTTTCGATATTTCTGTATTTTTATACTCTTCATAAAGTAAAAATATACGACTTAAAATATAACTTTCTTTTAGAATTAGCCACTCTTTTATTTTTTGTTTTAGCTCTAAAAATAATTTATCTATTAAAGGATTTTTTTTGACTACACTTTTATAGTCTCTATGTTCAAAAAGAGTTGTCTTTGAAAAGAGACTTTTTTTATAAAACTCTTTTATAGGAGCTTTAGAAAATTGTAAAATTTTATCCTCTTTTAGGTTAGAGTCTTTTCTAAGTTCTAAAAAAATTTTTTCTCTTAAAAAAGAGATCTCCTTTTCCAACAAAAATAAATTTCCATCTAAAAGCTCTATTTTTTGCGGTAAAATTGGATCTAAGCTAAATAGTTTTTTCATAATTTCTAAAAAGGTATTACTCTTTTGTTGGTCCATCATCAAAGTTAAATCTACAAACTCTTCCAAAATTCCTTTTTGAGAAATATCTTCTAAAAACTCTTTTAAAATTTCAACTTTTTCTAGAGTGATAAAGTTTGGTTCCAAACCAATTTCTAAAGCGTTTGTTCTTAAGATTGAAGCAATAAAACTATCAATTGTTAAAATATAATTTTGAGAAGATAAAAATCTAGAAAGAATTTCTGGCTTTTTTTCTAAAACTTTTTTAGGTTCTAAAGAGATTTCTTCTGAAAGCAATCTTAAAAATTCTTTTTCTTTTTCTAAATTTAAAAGATAATCTCTAACTCTAGTTTGCATTTGTGAAGCAGCTTTTTTTGTAAAGGTAGCAGCTAAAATATTAGAAGGAGATTCTCCCAAAAAGAGCAAAGCAATATATCTTAAACTTAAAGCAAAAGTTTTTCCACTTCCAGCAGAGGCTGAATAGACCAAAAATTTTTCAAAAGCCATTAAACATATTCTCCTCTTTGACACATCAACCTATAATCGCAAAATCTACAAAAACTTAAATCTTCACATTTACTATTTACAAAACTTTTTTGCTTTTTTAGCTCTTTTAGTATCAAAGATAATCTCTCATTTTTTTCTTCTAAGTTAGTTAAAGAAAAGCTTTTACCACTAAAAAGCTCCCAATAAATTTGATCTTCTAAATTTAGTTTATCTTTTAAAAGAAGATGATAAATATTTAACTGAAAATCTTTAATATCTTCCAGGGATTTTTTATTTATATTTTTTACAGATCCACTTTTATAATCGATCAAAAGAAATTTTTCTTCCTTTTTATCAATTCTATCAATTTTTCCAGAAAATCTTATCCCCTCCAATTCTCCAGATATTGTAAATTCACATTCATAAACTCTCCAACCAAGCCTAAAGTGTTCTATTTGAGTTTCAAAAAAGTTCTCCAAAGATTTAATCCAAACTTTTTTGTGATATTTAAATTCTACTTCTTTTTCAAACCTTTCTAAATCTTTTTCTAAAGCTTTTTTAAATTCTAACTTCTCATTAAAGTGATCTCTTTTTCGAAAAATATTTCTCAAGCTTGCATGCAAAATTGCTCCAGAATTTATCTCTTTTTTGGGCTTTTCTTCAATTTTTAAAATATATTTAAAGTAAAACTTTCTTTTGCAACTTAACCAAGTTTCTAATTTTGTAGGAGACCAGATCTCTTTTTTGGGATCAAAATCTATTTCTTGATCTATTATCTCTAGATTTAAAGTAGATTTTTTGTATAAAAAATTTAAAGGGGCTTTGATACTTTTTGCTTTTGGAAGATTTAGTTCATATAAAAATTTTGAAGGAATCATCTCCTCTGAAGTATGGTATAAAATTACAACATTTTGTGCTCTTTCTATTAAAGATTTATAATAGTATCTTTGAAGAGAGTCTCTATCTTCTTTTGTTGGAAGTTTTGCAGCTTTTCTTACATTTGAATTTAAAAAACGATCCTTTGTGCTTATTGTTGGAACTACTCCTTCATTAAAATCACAAATTATAACTCCTTTAAAGTCTATTCCTCTGGTTTCAAGCACACCCATAATTGTTACTTTTCCACCTCCGACATCATCAATTCTAATATTTTCCAATTCTTTTAACCATAAATAAAGCCACTCTTTAAATGAGAGCTTCAAATGGTTAAATAATCTAAAAAAATTTAAAAAAGTTGTTGCTACATTTACATTCTGATTTTTGGCTAAAAATTCTAAAGCTTGTGTTATATTTGTTGGCAAATTTTTTATTTTAAATTCTGAGATTTTCTCGAAAAATTCTTCTAAAGTTATATTTTTATTTATAGAGAAATTCAAGCTCTCAAGAGAGATTCCAAAAAAGTTTAATTGTTCAAAATTTTCAAAATTTTTATAATAGTTACTAATTGCTTTTAATTTTCTGAACTCAAGCGTTTTGGTATATTCAAAACCCATTGCCAAATTATAATTTTTTAATCTATCGTACAAAGAGATTATCTGAGCAAAGCTCTCATCTGGAACAATTACAGCAATTTCTTCTGGCAAAATTCCACTTTGAACCATCCTTTCTACTTCTCCAAAAATTACTGCAACTTGTTCAAATCTACTTTGTAAAGAGTAAACTTTTGCATCTGTTTTTGAAAAAATTTTTTTAGAAGTAATTATCTTTTTTGTAGAGAGATTAAAAGTTACTTCTGAATCCATTGGAAGTGTAATTCCAATTTCTGAAAATCTTTCTATCATTTTTTTATTATATTTATTTGTTCTAATATGAACTATAAACTCTTTTATTTGTGAAACTTCTTGCAAAAGTTTTAATTCAAATTTACTTAGGTATCCATCAAGAAATATCTCAAAACTCTCAAAGTTTTCTATAAATCCTAAGTTTAATTTATAATTTTGAGGGATAAACATTTTGTCTGAGAAGTTTTCTTTTTCTAAAAGTTTTTTATAATTTTCTCTTAACTTATATAAAACTTCAATGTGCTCTTCAAATTCAGCATAACTATCTGCTATTAAAAGCTCTTTTAAATCTACCATTTCCCAAGAGAGCTCTTCAAAGAATTTAAAAAAATCTTCACTTTGTAAAAAAAATTTTAAAAGATCTCTTTGACTTTTTAATTTTTTAAATTCTTCAAAATTTGCTGCTTCCTTTAAAAGAAAAACTCTTTGAGTTGGATTTATTATTGAACTATTTGGAACAATTGCAATAGATTTTTCAAACTCATCAATTCTCATTAATTTAGGTAGAAATTCATTTTTCTTTTTATATTCATTAATTTTTTTTCTAATTGCTCTTGCAGTAGAAAATATTTGAAGTTTTCTCATAAATTACCTTTTAAGCAATCTGTTTAATAGCTAGAATTTTACTCTTTTTTTAAAGTTTCTAACTCTTCACAAGCTTCTACAATCTCTCCTTTTTTGCAAGCTTTTTTATAATATTTTTTTGCCATTTTTAAATTTATCTGACCAGAAACTCCAATTGCCCAAATATCTCCTAATTCATAACAAGCTTCAAAATTATTTTTTTGACAAACCAATTGAAGAATTTCAACAACTTTATTAAGCTCTCTTTCTTGTGAATAATCTTTACTCACTTTATAAAGTAAATTGCACCCTTTTTTATCTCCTAATTTACAAGCCTTTGATAAAAAGTAATAAGCTTCATCCAATAATTCATTTTTTTGATAAAAAGATCCAAGTCTAAGACAAGAAGTAACATTATTTTCTTTACAAGATTTTTCTAATTTAGCTTTTATATACTCAAATTCTCTTGGTGACAAGCTAGAGTTTAACTCTTCTAAAAATTTTTCATCTTCTATGCTTTTTCCAAAAAAGATATAAAATAAAATCATCAAGCAAGCCACTCCAGCTCCAGCTAGAAATGTATAGATAAAAAATTTTTTCTCTTTTTTTAATCTCTTTTCCTCTTCTGATTCATTCATCTTTTACCTCTCTTTGGATCAAAATAGGCTTTAATACTCTTTTCTCCTAGGATAAATTTAGAAAACTTCTCTTCAAAAGTACTTCTTGTAAATTTAGGTTTTTCTTCTACATCTGGAGCTTTTGCATCTAAAACAAATAAAGTTGCGTTATAATGGTGCAAAGATGGAGGGCAAGGACCTTCATATTGAAAAGTTCCTTTGTATGTTTTTCCAATTACAATATTTTTATCTATTTCTTTAAAATTCTTTTCTCCCTCTTTTAAAGAAGAGATGTTTGAAGGTATATTAAACACTCCCCAATGAACACAAGCATCTTCTTTTTTGCCACATGGGAAATCTTCATCATCAATAATTAAAGCAAACTTTAAATTGCTTAAATTAGAATCTATTTTCCAAGAAAAATCTGGAGAAATATTTTCTCCACCCTTTTCTTTACAGATATTTTTTAGAGGAATTTCTTGGTTTTGCTTAAAATCTAAAGATTTTAAATTGATCTTAACTTGTGAAGAAGAAGTTTTTATTATTTTTTCTGTTTTAGCAGAGCTTTGACATCCAACTAATATAAAAATTGCAAATAACAAACCTTTCATTTTTCCTCCTTATAAAAAAACTCCATTTTTTAAATAATAAAAAGCGACATATCCAATACAAAGTGTAACAAAAAAGCCTAGTAAAAAAGAACTCAAAAGTTTTGCTTTTTTAGTTTTCACTCCAATTGTAAGGGATAAAATAGCTGAAACTAGAGCAATAAAACTTCCTCCAAAAAGAGTTCCCCAAATTAAATACCCGATATAATAATACTCTTTTTGAAGCATACAAAAAGGACACTTATGAGTTGGAAGTTCATAAATATAAGTTCCAAAAAAATAGACAACACTATAATAAGAGATATATAAAAATGCTCCAATTCCAATTAAAATAAGAAAATTTTGATCTGTTAAAAGAGCAAGCTGAGAAATAAAAAAAAGAGCAAAAAATAAGATTAAAAGTCTTTTTATATCAAGTCCAAAAGGTAATGGATTTTCTCCTTCTAAGTGTCCAAACAAAGTCGAACAACAACTTACTGGTCTATTTGGATCAATAGAACTAAAATATAAAATATCAAGCAAAATCTCAATACTAAGAAGAATAAAAATAGCAATAAAAATCCAATTTTTTGCTTTAAAATAGTCGTATTTTTTTGATTCTAAATCATAATGATTTAAAACTAGCCAGAGGATCATTCCAAAAATAATCAAAAGTTTAAAAAAAAGTAAGATAAATCCATAACTATTTGCACTAACTACACCAGCAGCACACATTGCTCCTGGAACCAAATTGCTCAATTTATCTATAACATACACAAAATAAGGAAGTAACATAAATTTAATAACAAAGCTAAATAAAATAATACTCATAACTAAAAAAGCTCTCTTTTCTAAGAGATACTGTTTTTTTGAGAAACTATTATAATCCCAATTAAAAACTGTATAAAATGAGATTAAAAATGCGATAAAGAGCAAAAAGTATAAAATTAATTCACTAATTAAATAGATAATTACATTTATATTTAATAAAATTGTAGCATCCATTTTAAACCTTAAGAGTTTTTAATCTTTCCATCTTCAATTAAAATAACTCTATGTTTTAGTTTGATTTCTTCAAAAATAGGATCATGTGTTGCAATAATAACACTTTTTTTCAATTGATAAAAAAGTTCTAAAATTTTTAAAAATTTTTTTGCATTTTCTCTATCTAAATTTGCTGTTGGTTCATCACAAAGAATTATTTCTGGATCATTTACCAAAGCTCTTGCAATTGCTACTCTTTGTTTTTCTCCTCCAGATAGTTTTGAAACTTTTGTCTGTTTTTTATGAAAAATATTTGCTTTTTTCATAGCACTATCTGCTTTTTCAAAGATCTCCTCTAAGCTCAATTTAGAATTTATTAATGGTGCAATCACATTATCTTTTGTTGAGAGGTTTTCTATTAAATTAAAATGTTGAAAAATAATTCCAACTTTTTTAGATCTATAAGCACTAAGATGTCTGTCTGGAAGTTTTGAGATGAAATCATTATCTACTATAATTTTTCCACTAGTTGGACGATCTAAACCTCCAATAATGCTCAAAAGAGTGCTCTTTCCGCTCCCACTTACTCCTTTTAAAATTACAATTTCTCCTTTTTTAACTTTTAAATTTATATCTTTTAATGCTACAAAAGTTCCAGCTGGGGTTTCAAACTCTTTTTTTAAATTTTCTATTTCTATAATAAAATTACTCACTCCATCGCCTCCTTTGGTTCAATAATTGCTATCTTCCAAACTGGAATAAGCACAGAAGCGATAAAAGCAACTGCATAAAGTAAAAAAATTGAAAAAATAATTCCAAAATCTATACTAAAAAAACCTTCTTCAATTAAGTTTAAGTCTTTGGTATTAAAAAAGATCTCTCCAAAAAAATCTTTAAGATAAAAAAGCTCCAAAAATGCAAAAATAAAAGCTATAAAAAATGAAATGAAAATTAAAATTAAACTTTCAAAAAGTTTGAAGTATAAAATATCTCCTATACTCCATCCAATTCCTTTTAAAATACCGACTATTTTTCTATCTTCTGAATAGATATTTGAGTATCTGCTATTTAAAATTAAAGAAAAAATAGCAATTACAATTAAATATAAAAGTAAAAAAAATCCGCCCTTAAAATTAAACATTTCTACATAGGCTTTTATAAGATCTTTTTTATTAAAAGTTACAGAGTTAAAAAATAAAGAGTCAAGTTTTTGCTTAACTGTATCCCATTCATCATTATTTGGTACATTTAAAGAAATATCACTAATTTTTTCTTCTCCTACTTTACTCAAAGCTTGAAGTTTTTCTAAGGGAATAATTATGCTATTTTTCGGGATAAGTTTAGAGAGTTCATCTGAAAGAAAAAAGGCCTCAAATTTTTCATTGTAGAGTTTAAAATCTCTTTTTAATTTTAAATCTTTTGAAACTAGAGCATAATTTTTTGAAAAAAATTTTTTTAAATCAATTTTACTAAGAAGTTTTGAGATATTTTTATTTGCATTTTCTGAAAAAAAATCTACTCCTAAAATATAAAAATCTTTATATTTTAAATAGAGTCTTGGAGAAACATCGCTTATTCCTCTAATTTCTAAAACCTCATCAATCCAACTACTTGGAATTAGAGTTTTAGTTGTATTTTGAAGAATAAAATCTGGCTTTGTATCCAAAATTTGTCTAATTTTTTCTTGATAATTCCCAAAAACTCCAAAGATAGTAATCATTGTTGAGAGCAAAATTACAGAAAGAAGAATAATATCAATTTCTCTTTTTAGATCCTTTTTTAAGTTTATCCACAAAAAATAGAAAAAAACTCTCATTTTTTTACTTTACTCCATTTTAATTCCATCAAGAGCCATAACCATTTTTGGAGTAATTTCTTGAAATCTTATGATCTTTTCTCCTTTGTGATCTTGCATAAAAGCTTTGGCAGAGTTTTTATCTTTAAAAGGAATTAATTCATTTCCCATTGGACCGTAAAGATTTGAGCCAATTACATAAAAAGCTTTTTTGGCATCAATAGGTTGAAGTGTGTAAAAATCACTTACTACCATCTTAGTAATTTTTGAACGATCATATGGAAAATCTCCATCAAAAAAGTAAAATTTCATCATATCTTTTACACCATCAAAAAAGTAGCTCTTATTTTCAACCACCATTTTAGCAGCCCATTTAGGATATTTATAGACAAACATCCCACAAACAGGACATTTAGCATCTTTTGGAACCTCTTTGTAAAGCTGAGTTAAATTTTTGCTTGAGCCAAATTTCAAAAAAATTCCAATAGCTTCTAACTTTTTAGGATCTGTTAAAGTACAAGCTTTAGAAGTTTTAATCTCTTTAATAATCTCTTCCAGAGATTTTTTAGAATCTATTTTTGAGAGATTTTTACAAAAGACTTTAACAAGTTTTGAACCTTTTTGAGAAAGCCTTTTTATTTTTGTTTCAGAAAGTTCTTTAGAAAACATTAAACCAAAAATTAAACTTAAAATTAAATAAATTTTCATGTTCTTACTCCAAGATAAGATAAATTTCTCTGTATTATAACCCAAGTTTATAAACTATTTTGAAAGAATTTCTTTTGTTTTGTATTTAAAAACTCCTCCATCATCATCAGCAAAGAAGATATTTCCATTACCATCTAAGGCAACTCCTTCTTGGGCAAACTTTGGAAGCTTAAACTTTTTTAAAATTCTTTTTGAAGTTAAATCAAAAGTATAAAGTTTATCTTTTTTATCACTTACTACAAATAAAATATTATCCTTAAAATCTAATCCAGCACTATCTATAATTTGGCTATTTAATATTTTTTCTATTTTTGCTCTGTCATTTTTTATTTTTATGATTAAAAACTTTGCATTTTTTTTCTTTTTACTCTGAATTGCTAAAATAAATTTTTTATCATCCAAACTAGCAATTCCTTCTATGCCGTTTTTCTTGGAAAATTTAAACTCTTTTCCTCCAATTTTTAACTCTTTTATTCTAAATGTTTTTCTATCAACTTTCAAAATCTTTCCATTTTCTTGAGCTAAAAATAGAGAGTCTTTTTTACATACAACCCCTTCTAAATCAAAATCCCCTAAATGTTTTTGTCTTAAAATCTTTCCATCTTCTAAAATTTCATAAAGATCTCCCTCATCTCCAACTACAAAAAGAGTTTTACTATCTTTGCAGTAAGAAATTCCAGAAGCCTCAGAAATTGATGCAATTTTGTGAGGATTTTGATTGCAAGCCCCAAAAATAGTTAAAAAAATACTCAAAACCAAAGTTTTAATTTTCATCTTTTTTCCTATACTTAATTAAATCTTTCAAACCTGCCTCTTTAAAACCTTTAAGTCTTAATCTACAACTATCACAAACTCCGCAAGCTTCTTCTTGATCTTGGTAACAACTCCAAGTATTTTCTAGGTTTACTCCAAGTCTAAAAGCTTCTTTTACAATTTGTGCTTTTTTCATATTTACAAGTGGTCTTTTTATAGAAATTTTTGTTTCATCCTTTGTCCCAAGATTTATAGCTTTTTGAATTGCTTCCATAAAATTTTCTCTACAATCTGGATAACCACTACTATCTTCTTCTACTACTCCAATATAAATTGCACTAGCTTTTTCTTTTTCAGCAATTGCTGTTGCAATTGAGAGAAATATTCCATTTCTAAAGGGAACATAAGTAATAGGAACCCCTGGCTTTATTCCATCGGTTGGAACATCTAAAGAGGTATCAACTAAAGCAGAAGCTCCAATTTGAGTAAAAAAAGGAAGATCGATCTCATAAGTTTTTATTGCCTCAAAATCTTTGACAAGTTTTCTAAAACACTCCAGCTCTTTTTCTTGAGTTCTTTGTCCATAATTAAAATGTAAGGCAATTATCTCAAAGCCCTCTTTTTTTGCAATAGCACTGCTTAAAGCACTATCCATGCCTCCGGAAATTATACATACAGCCTTTTTCTTCATCTTTGTTTAGAGCTTAAGCTCTGCCTCCTTTTTTTTGAAATTATAGCTTAATAAAAAAATTATAAGCCAGTTAATATCTATGTGAAATTAGTATTTAAGAAGTAATTTTAAAATTTAATTTGAAGAAATCTCTGCCAAAAAATGGCAGAGAGATTTATTTAACTTTTTGAGCAGCTTCAATTAGATCTTTTCCAATCAACTTTGGATCATAAAATTTTGGATAAATAACTTCCATCGCCTTTTTCCATTTTGCAATTTGTTCTGGAGTTAGAACTGTAATTTGAAGCTTTTTAGTTTTATTAGCATACTCTTTTATCTTTTCAAATTGACTTTTATCTAATTCAATTGCCCATTCTCTTTCTTTTGCAGTTGCTTCTTTCATTGCCTGTTTGATTACATTTTTTAAATCATCTGGCAAAGAGTTCCAAAATTTTTTACTCATTACTACCAAGTATCCTAAATATCCATGATTTGTAATACTCATATATTTTTGAACTTCATAAAACTTTTTAGTATAAATATTTGAGTTAGTATTTTCTTGTCCATCAATTACTCTTTGCTGAAGAGCTGAATAGACTTCAGAAAATGGCATTACTTGAGGGATAGCTCCTACTGCTTTGAACTGTTCTTCAAGTACTTTTGAACTCATAATTCTAAATTTTTGCCCTTTTGCATCTTCTGGATTTATTAATGCCTTTTTAGAGCTTGTCATCTGCTTAAAAGCATTATCCCAAAAATCCAAGGCTACAAATCCTTTTGCAGTAACCATATCTTTTAATTTTTGTCCAACTTCACTATCTTGAACTTTATGAAGGTGATCTAAGTTTCTAAATAAAAATGGCAAATCAAAAAGGGCTAGCTGAGGTACAATTTTCCCAAATTTAGAAAATGATGGGCAAGCCATTTGAACAGAATTTAACTTTAAAGCTTTCAAAACTGCACTATCTTTATAAAGTTGAGAGTTTGGATAAACTTGGACATCAATTCTTCCTTTGCTAAGTTCTTCAACTCTTTTTGCAAAAAAATCGGCCGCTTTTCCTTTTGGAGTATTTGGACTAACTACATGAGAAAATTTTAAAACATATTCAGCTCCAACTGCTGAAATACTCATTGCTACTGCAAAGCTAATTCCTATAAGAAGTTTTTTCATATTCTCTCTCCTAATTTTGATATTTTTAGATTGTAGCAAAATTACAAAAAATGATCAAACCTAAAGTTTTCTTTTTTTTTGCAACTTAAGTAGCACTCTTTCTAGATTTAAACTGATAAAATACGTTTAAATTTAAAGAATAAGCTTTTTAAAAGGAGTGATAAATGTTGATTAAAAGATTTGATCCAGTAAGAGAATTTCAAGAGCTTCAAGAGACATTTGAAAGAATGAATAGACTTTTTAATGTAGTAGGAACACAAGTAGAGCCTCAAGCTCCAAGAGTGGATTTTGTCCCTGCTGTAAATACAAGAGAAGCAGATGATGCTTACTATTTAGAAGTTGATGTTCCAGGAGTAAAAAAAGAAGATATTTCAATTGATGTTGAAGATAATGCTTTAAGAATTAGTGGAGAAAGAAAATTAGAAAAAAGTAGAGTAGATGATGAATTTTATAGAGTTGAGAGTTTGTATGGAAAATTTGAAAGAGTCTTTAACCTTCCAGAAGATGTAGATCCAAGTAAAATTGAAGCAGAAATGGAAGATGGAGTACTTTATATCAAAATTCCAAAAAAACAGACAGTAGAAAAAGCTCCTAAAAAAATAGAGATTAAATAAAAGGAGGAAACAATGCCAAGAAGAAAAAAGCCATTAGAAAAAGTTGAAAAAGATCTTCAAAAAGGTTTGGTAGAGGTTGGAAAAAAATTTAAGGAGACTTTAGCAAATGTAGCAAGTCATCTTCCTCTTGCAAACCTTTCTCATAACAAAAAGACCGATAAATTTACAATTGAAGTTGATCTTCCAGGAGTAAAAAAAGAAGATATCAATCTAAGTGTAGAAGGTGATTATTTAGTAGTTACTGCTGAGAAAAAGATGAAAAAAGAAGTTAATAAAGAAGATTATTATTTGATGGAAAGTTTGTACGGGAAATATGCAAGAAGTTTTTATCTTCCAGAAGATATTGATAGAGATTCAATCGAAGCAAAATATGAAAATGGAAGACTTACTATTACCTTTGAAAAAGTGGCTTCTAAAAAAAGAAGAGATATAGCTATCTCTTAAGATCATTAAGCTTGCTCCCTTTTTTGGGGAGTTAAGAAGATTTCTTTCCTACCTTCTAGGCCATAAAATTGAATAAATTTTATTATCAACTGTATTGTATATTTACCACAAAAAAAATATATAAGCTATAAGAAAAGTCTCTAAACCAAGCATTGCAACAAAAATTAAAATATTATGTAGGATAGTATATTTTTTAGTCAAATATCTAGAACTTAACTCAATTGCTCCATTAAAATTCTAGCAAACTACAAATCAAGCTAACTTCTAAAAACTAAAGAAAAATTTAACTAGAAAAGAGAGTCTAAAGCAAAAGATTCTTAAATTTATCAATTCAAAATAAAAAACCGAAAAATGAAAGCTTTGTGCCTCTCTAAGTTTTTATGGCTTCTTTTTTTTAGATGAAAAAAATTTTTACTTCTTAAGTTTGTCTTCTTTTATCAAAAAAGTAAAAAACATATTAAGCAATATTATACTAATAGTTTTTTAGTTATAATCAATTGGCAATTTTTAAGAATTTTGAGAATAAAGTGAGGTGAAGATGAGTCATAATTTAGATGATTTAATTATGGATGAACCAGAAATAGAAACTCCTAAATCCAAAAGTATTCTCTCTAGAATAGGAATGGCAATTATTGTTTTAATAATTGGAATGATTGCTAGTAAATTAATTTTGAGTGATAAAGGAGATCCAGTAGAAATAAAAAAAGCAGATAAAGTAAAAGAAATTATTGATCCAACAAAAACAGATGAAGATATAGTAAAAAAATTATCTCAGGAAGAGATCTCAAAACAGAAATCTAAAAAAAAGCAAAATGCTTCTCTTGAGAGTGAAGATCAAATAGAACTTGACGATTCTATGCTAAATAGTGGAGATAGTTTTACGTTAGATGATTCAGATTTTGGGTCAGATTATGCAAGACCAAAAGAGACACCTCAATCTCCAACACAGCAAGTACAACAAGAGACTCCAAAGGTCTCAGAACCTACTCCAACACCACCTCCTCCAAAAAGAGTAGCAACTCCTCAAAGACCTCATCTTCAACCTCAGCAGCATAAAACACCTCCTCCAAAGCCAACATCTTCTCCAAGACAAAAGGTAGCAACAGGAAAATATTATATTCAAGTTGCTTCTTTTTCAAAAGAGGTCTTAGCCAGAAATTATGCAAAAAAATTAAAACAACAAGGGTATAACTCAATAATTTTCCCATATAAAAATTTTTATAAAGTAAGAATTGGCCCGTATACTCTTCAAGAGGCAAAAGCCAAGTTAAAAATTGCAAAGAGCAAATTTTCTCCAGATGTTTTTATAGTGAAAGGAAAATAATTTTATGAGAATAGAAAGTTTTTTATTTGACCAATTAACTCCAGTAGCTCTTTATGGAGAGATTAAAAAGATATTTAAAGATGAAATTAGCATGCTTTTTGAAAGTGTGGTAACTTCAGCAGATGGGAATTTTAGTTTTATTGCAATTGGAGCAAAAGAGAGATTAATCTATAAGGACAACAAAACAGTTTTTCAAGATAAATTTGGCAAAAAAGAGACAATAAAAGAAGATCCTTTTTCTTTTTTACAAAATTATTATCAAAAGATAGATCAAAAATATTTTCAAAAAATATCAAAAGAGGTTGGATTCAAATTTGTAGATGGATTTATAGGATTTATAGCTTATGATATGGTAAAAGTTTTTGAACCAAGTCTAAAAAAATTTATGGATTCTTTAGAAGATTCCCTAAAAACACCTGATTTAGATTTAATTCGTCCCAAAATTATAATTAGTTATTCTCACAAAAGTAGTCAATTAACAATTATTGATACAGAAAATTCAAATAAAGAGATGTTTGAAAAAATTGTAGAGCTACTTCCAAAATCTCACTCTCTAATGCCATTTAAACCAGCAAGATTAAAAGGAGATGGAAAATTTGCTATCTCTCCAGAAAGATTTATGGAAATTGTTACAGAAGCAAAAAAACATATAAAAGCTGGAGATGTTTTTCAAATGCTTCCATCAAATCGATATATTCAAGAAGGAAAAATTGATCCTTTGAGCTTTTATAGAGTTTTAAGATCTAAAAATCCTTCTCCCTATCTTTTTTTATTAAATTATGAAGATTTTTCTATTTGTGGTTCTTCTCCAGAAGTAATGGTTAGGCTTACAGACAAAGAGATTTTGCTTCGTCCAATTGCTGGAACTAGGAAAAGAGGAGATACCCCACAAAGAGATTACGAATTAGAACAAGAAATGATTAATGACCCAAAAGAGCGTGCAGAACATTTAATGTTGGTTGATCTTGGAAGAAATGATGTAGGAAGAGTGGCAAAGACAGGGAGTGTAAAAGTTCCAGAAATGATGAGAGTAGAAAAATATTCTCATGTCATGCATATGGTTTCTGATGTAATTGGAGAGATTGAAGATAATAAAGATATGTTTGATCTTTTTCGTGCTACTTTTACAGCAGGAACAATGACGGGAGCTCCAAAAATAAAAGCAATGGAACTTATTGCAAAATTTGAAAAGTTAAAAAGAGGTTTTTATAGTGGGAGTGTAGGATATTTTTCTTTTACTGGGGATATGGATTCTGCAATTGCAATTAGAACTGCTTTGATAAAGAAAAATTTTATTGTACTTCAAGCTGGAGCTGGAGTAGTAGCTGATTCTCAACCAAAATTAGAGGAGCTTGAAGTCAGAAATAAATTAAAGGCTCTTGTTGCGACTTTGAAAGAGATGGAAAAGTTTGAAGAAGGATCAAAGGTAGTCTTACTTAAGTCAATTCTTATCTAAACTTAACAAAAAAGGGGGAAAAAATGAAAAAGAGTTTAGTTGGAATGCTTTTTTTGATAATTTTAAACTTAAGTGCAAAAGAAGTTTGTGACGGTTTGATTGGATGTGATGGAAGTAAATGTTTTGAGTTTGATATAAAAAGAGCTGGAGATTTTGCAACTTTAACTTCTACTGGAAAAATTTGTAAATATGACTGGAATAAAATACAAGGCTACATCGCTCTAAAAGAAAAAGAGAGCAAAAAAGTAATAAAAATAAAACTATATAAAAATTGTAAAGCTTCCTCTAAACTTTTTGGAGAAGGAAACTATTATCTTGAAGATGGAATAGGGACAAGTATTAATTTAAAAAGAAAAACTTTTAAATTTCCAAAACAGATGATTTTTATAAATGATGAACAAACTAACTGTTTTAGATAGGAAAATCTAAAAAAGGAAGTTTAAAAAAGATTATCTTGGCTTTAAATCTTTTGGTATTATACTTAAGAAGTTTTCTTAAGGAGTCTATTTTGATTTTTGAATATAAAGATTTAGAGCCAAAAAAAAGATATAAACTAATGAGTCAAACAGTAACTCCAAGAGCTATTGCTTGGATTACAACACAAGATAATGGAATCTTAAATTTAGCTCCATTTAGTTATTTTACACCGCTTTCTTCAAATCCTCCAACACTAATTGTTTCTATTGGACACAAAGCCAACGGCAAAGAGAAAGATACTCTAAGAAATATCAGAAAAACAAAAATATGCACAATTTCTATTCCAAAACCAAAACATTTAGAAAAGATGCATTTTAGTTCAAAATCTCTTGGAGAGATGGAAAGTGAAGTAGAAGAGTTTGAGATAAAGACTAAAAAAATTTTTGAAGATTTTCCTCCAATTGTAGATGGAGTTGGAGTTGCTTTTGGATGTAAATTGCTTCAAGAAGTTGATTTAAAAGGAAGCAAAACTATTCCTATAATCTTAGAGATTCAAAAACAATTTGTTGAAGATGAAGCTTTTGTAGATTTAGAAAATCTTGATATTTTTCTTCAAAATTTAGGTAGAGCAGGAAGCAATTATTTAGTAGATTGCAAAGAGAAGAAAGCTCCAAAAATTCCTTAAAGAAATTTCGATATTGGAGGATTTATGCCAAAAAAAGTAGAAAAAGAGAGTGTTTGTACTTATTGTGGGGTAGGGTGTGATATTGTTGGAGTAGTGCAAGAGCAAGAGATAAAAAAAATTTATGCCAAAAAAGATGGAGTAGTTTCTCAAGGAAAACTTTGTATAAAAGGAAAATATGGATTTGATTTTGTTCACTCTAGAGACAGAATCAAATCACCCCTAATCAAAAAAAGTTTCTTAGAAAAAAATCCAAAGCTAAAGGAAAAATATCAAGAAAAATTAGCAGAATTTAATAAAGATTATTTTACCTCATCGCTTGAAATTGCAACCTCAATTGTTGCAGATAAATTAAAACAGATCATTCAAAAATACTCTCCAAAGAGCTTTTGTGCAATTGGAGGAGCAAGAAGTAATTGTGAGAGTGCTTATTTATTACAAAAATTTTGTAGAAAAACGATTGGTTCTCCCCATATTGATAATTGTGCAAGAGTTTGCCACTCTCCAAGCTTAAAAGGAATGAAAGAAACAATTGGAGAAGGTGCAGCTACAAATCCTTATAATGATATTTATGAGAGCGAATTTTTGCTTGTAATTGGCTCAAATACAATGGAAGCTCATCCAATTATTGCAAATAGAATTGTAGATAGCGCAAGACAAAATAATAATTTAGCTGTAATTGATGTAAGACCAACAAGGCTTGCAAAATTAGCAAGATACAACTGTATTATCCCTTTTGAAAGCAATCTTTTAATCTTAAATGCTATGGCTTATGTAATTTTAAATGAAGAACTCTATGATAAAGAATTTATTGCAACTAGAACAAAAGGTTTTAGAGAGTATAAAGATTCTATTTTAAACGATCCATATGCAAATCCAGAAATTTTCAAAAAAATTGAAGGCTACGAATATTTGGCTAAGATGGTTCCAAAGATAGCCAGAGAATATGCTCTAAAAAAATCTATGATTCTTTGGGGACTTGGAGTAACAGAACATATTGATGGATCTTATGCAGTTATGGCTTTGGCAAATTTAGCACTTTTGACAGGAAATATTGGGAAAAGTGGAGCTGGGTTAATGCCTCTTCGTGGTCAAAATAATGTCCAAGGTGCTTGTGATATGGGTTGCTTGCCTTACTATGATCCAGATTATCAAACTCCAAAAGAGATTGGCTTAATGACTCCAGAATTAATTGATGCAATGTTAGAAGGGAAAATCAAAGCTCTTTATAATATGGGTGAAGATATTGCTCATATCCATCCAAATCAAAATAAAGTTCAAAAAGCTCTGAAAAATTTAGAATTAATTGTAGTTCAAGAACTTTTCATGACAGAAATTGCTAAAAAGGCAGATATTGTTTTTGGAGTTAAATCTGCATATGAAAAGGTAGGTGTTTATGTAAATGCTATGAGAAGATTACATCTTTCTCAACCTCTAATTGAATCTGATCTTCCAGATGATTGGGAAATTTTGAAGATGATAGATAATAAACTTGGAGGAGATTTTGATTATAAAAGTAGTGAAGATGTTTGGGATGAAGTAAGGAAAGTTGCTCATAGAAGGTTTAGTGGAGCAAAATATTATAGATTAAAAAGACATCGCAAAAGAGGAATGCAATGGCCAATTTATTATGAAGATACTCCAATTTTGCACCTTTTAGATTTTAGAACCAAAGATGGACTTGGAAATTTTATTTATAATCAATGGAAAAAAAGAGGAATGGTCAAAGAGATTTTAAATAAAGAGTTTAAAACAAAAAAGCACTACTACCTTACAACTGGAAGAACTCTTGCACACTATAACAATTCTGCCCAAACAAAAAGAAGTTCAAAATTAAATGATAAATATGATGGAGATATACTTTTGGCTCCAGCAACAGATAAAGATATTTTTGGAGATTTTGTAGTTTTAAAAAGTATTTATGGAGAAAGTGAAGTGTTGAAAGTAAAATATTTAGAAGAGATGAAGCCAAAAACTCTTTTTTGTACATTTCATCATGCAAAGAGCAAGATAAATTATCTTTTTGGAGATGAGAGTGATGAATTGGTCAAAACTGCCTGTTTTAAATCTATAAAAGTAGAAGTAATTCCTGTAAGTGGAGGAATGGAATTTAGCTAAAAAAAGAGAGTTAATATTTTTTGTTATAATAGAATAAAAGGAGATTAAAATGAAAAAATTTATATTATTAATTTTTGTGACATTTTCAGTTTGGGCAAATCAGCCAGTAGAGATAAATTCGAGTAATGTAAATGTTTTTAAAAGTTTAATAGATGATGCACTCTATTTAATTACCGGAGATAAAAATAGATCAACCGCAATAATTACACCACAAAATGGACATGTACTCCCAAATCCAACTCCAGCTCCAAGAAATAAAGAGCAAGTAGAAGAGGAGAAGAAGCTATTAAAGAAAATGGGAATTTATATTGATGATGGCAAAATTGCAATTGATGCAAATAAAACTAGAAGTTTTATAGAAAATCTTGTAAAAAGTCTTGAAAAAGGAATTGATACTGGAGCCAAAAAAGCGGCCAAAATTGCTCCAAAAGAAGAGGATTTGGGGATAAGAGTAGAAAATGAGAAAGTAGAAATTGATCTAAATAAAACAAAAAATTTTATGATGAGGTGGATGAAAGCTATTGCTACATTTGCAAAAGAGTTAAATTCAACTCTAGCTCCACTTGATAAGTAAAAATAGTGGATTTTAACTCTTTTTTTGAAGGTTTTTTATTAGGACTAGGAGCAGCAGTTCCTCTTGGTCCTATAAATATTTTGATTATGAATCTAGCACTAAAGAGTTATCCAAAAGCTTTTTTTCTTGGATTTGGAGCAATGAGTGCTGATATTACTTATCTTTTATTGACTCTATTTGGTTTGACATTTTTTATGAAGATTTGGTGGGTAAATTTGATCTTTACAATTTTTGGAGCAGTATTTCTATTTTATTTGGCATACTTAATCTTTAAAAATAGAAAAAACTCCATCCAAAAACAAGATATTAAAGGTTCTGAAATTTTGAAAAATTATCTAAAAGGGTATCTTTTGACTCTTTTAAATCCTTACACAGTAATCTTTTGGCTAAGTATCTCAGCATATATCAATGCAAGAAGTCTAGATCCAATTTACACTCTTTTTGGACTATTTTTAGCAATTTCTTTGTGGATTACGCTTATGCCTCTTGCAATTTACAAAAATAAACATCTAATTTCCCAAAAATTAGCAGAGATTTTTTCTACTATTTCAGCATTAATTTTAAGTTTTTTTGCTTTTGCAATGGTTTGGAGTCTATTATTTGGATAAGATTAAACTAAAAAAACTTTTTAAATGGTGAAAAGATGCAGTTTAAATATAAAGGAATAGATAGTAGCGGAAAAAGTGTTAGAGGAACAATTTCAGCAAATAGTAAAGAAGATGCAAAGAAAAGATTAAAGGCAAAGGGTATATTTTATCAATCGATTTCTCCAACTACTGAGTTTGGATTCAAATCGATGATGACACGCCAGATGCCAGGTACAATTCTTAGCTCTTTTTCAAAAGAGATGGCAAGCTATTTTGGATCTGGAATGACAATTTTGACAGCTTTAAAATTGATGGAAAATCAACACAAAGATGAAAAAAAGTATTTTTCATTTCTAACAGAAGTCAGAACTCAAGTAGAAGAGGGAAAATCTTTGTATGCGGCTTTGGCATCTCAAAGTGTCTATAAACTTCCAGACTTTTTCTTACAAAGTATCAAAGTCGCCGGACAAAGTGGAAAAATGGAAGAAGTTCTTACTAATATGGGAAACTTCTTTGCACTGCAAAATAAAGTCAAAAAACAAGTAGCAAATGCTATGGCTTATCCAATCTTTATTTTTGTCGTTGCTATGGGAATGACTGGATTTTTAATCTCTTTTATCGTACCAAAAATCACAGCTATTTTTCAAGATACAGGTCAAGAACTTCCAAAGATTACTCAAATTGTTTTGGGGCTAAGCGATTTTTTATCAAATCATTATGTTGGGATTTTGCTTTTTATAATTTCAATTTTAGTTCTTGGAAAGCTAGCTTATTCTAAAGTTTTGTCTTTTAAAAAGATGGTAGATACTTTTATTTTAAAAATACCAGTTATTGGACCGTTAGTACAAAATCATGAACTTTCAAGATTTAGTTATATTTTATCTTTGATGCTAAATTCTGGAGTCTCTTATGCTCAAGCTGTAAAATTAGCAAGTACTACCTTTGGAAATTTAGCACTAAAAGATCTTTTTAATCAAGCCTCCCAAAGAGTAATTGAAGGGAATAAACTCTCAAATGCTCTTTTTATTACAAAAGGAGTAAAGCTTAAAAGAAACTTTATGCAATCTTTGGCTCTTGGAGAAGAATCAAGTGAAGTTGCTTCAGTAATGTTAAATATCTCAAAACTTTATAGTGAAGAAAATGAGGATAGATTAAAACTTCTTTTAAGCTTAATGGAACCTTTTATGATGCTTTTTATTGGAGGAGTTGTTGGAACAATTGTAATGGCAATGTTATTGCCAATCTTTAGCATGAATTTAAGTGCTGGTGGTGGAATGTAATTTTTTTAGAAAGGAGAAAAATTGCCAATTGAACATATAAAAGAGATGGTAGATTATGGAATTATTGGAATCTTAATTTTAATGAGTATTTTAACTATCTCTTTGAGTATTGAAAGATTTTTATTTTTTAAACGACTTGATTTAAGAAATTATCCAAATAAAAAGATGTTAGAGTTAGATCTTAGTAAAAATTTAGGAACAATTGCAACAGTTGGTTCAAGTGCACCTTATATTGGGCTTTTAGGAACTGTACTTGCAATTATTTTAACATTTTATGTAATTGGATCTCAAAAAGGAGATATCGATACTGGAGAGATTATGAAACATTTAGCGCTAGCTCTAAAAGCAACTGCTGCTGGACTTTTAGTGGCAATTCCAGCTACAATTTTTTATAATATTTTGATGGATAAAGTAGATAGAATTTTAATTAGATGGGATATTCTCTACAAAAAAGGCTAAAATGAGAAAGAGAAAATTTACAGAAATAAATGTTGTTCCTTTTATAGATATTGTTTTGGTTTTATTAGTAATCGTACTTGCGACTGCAACTTTTATTGTAAAAAAAGAACTTCCAGTAGATCTTCCAAAAGCTGGAAGCTCCTTAGATCTTCCCAAAAAAAGTATTACAATTACAATTGATTCAAATGGGACTTTCTTTTATCAAAAAAAAAGAGTTACTCTAGAAGAGCTAAAATCAAAACTTAGTTTATTAAATCCTAAAAAGGATTTAATTACAATTGATGCAGACCAAAAGAGTCAATTTCAAAAATTTGTAGCTGTAGTAGATATTTTAAAGTCAAAAGGATTTCAAAAAATCTCAATTACAACTGTAAAGTAGAAATCTCTTTTATATTATCTTCTGCCCTAAGGAGAGCTAACTCTACTGTATCGTTTGAATCCAAAGATAAATTTACTCCTGAGACTCCAATTTTTATATCAAGCTCTACTTCTAAATTTTCTATTTTTATTTTTGAAAGAGTCTCTTTTAATTTTATTGCAACTCTTTTTGCTCCTTCAATGGAAGTGTGAGGAAGTAAAAACGCAAATTTTCCAGTTCCATATCTTGCAACAATATCACTTTCTCTTTTTCTTAAATTTAAAATTTTTGCAACCTCTTTTAAGATTTTATTTCCAAATTCATATCCAAATTTATCATTAATTTCTTTCAAATTTTTAATACTAATTAAAAGAATCGAAAGTGCTTGAACTTCTCTTCTTGAAAGTTTCAAAATGTTATGAGCTATTTTTAAGAAAAATTCTTTGTTGTAAAGATTTGTCAACGGATCAATTTGACTTAACTCTTCAATCTTTTTGTATGTAAATCTCAATTCTTTCAAAAGAGCAAGAATTTTTAACTCTCTATCGATTTTGTTTACTACTTCAATTGGGATAAAAGGTTTTTTTATGTAATCAACTCCTCCAAGCTCATAAGCTTTTGAGATAAATCTTTTTGAAATTTTTTCCATAGTAAATATTATTGGAATTTCATCATGATGAAAATGGAGTTTAAGCCCTTTTAAAGTAGTATAAATTTTGCTTTCAGGAAATTTAATATCAATTAAAGCAATATCAATTGGTTTTTGTTTTGCCATTTGAATTGCACTCTCTGAATCTTCCGCAATTAAAAGATGATAGCGATGATCAATAATTGTACTAAATTCATCAATTGCACTTTTATCTTGTTCCAAAATTAGAATATTTGGCAAAGTGTTTGTCATTTTTATCCTTTTTGGTAGTTGATAAGTTTTATAAACTAGTTGGATTTATTAAAACATTAAGCAATTTTAGAGATTAAAATCCCAATATTATAACAGTTTTTTTGAAATTTATTTTTAACAAGTTTTTTCATTTTTTTTGTAAAAAAAATCTAATTTTTTAAAAAAAAACTAAAATA
>Ga0256843_1000988_pt1 | contig 23207 bp, 21 predicted proteins | sample AlvinellametaG_FD_191572 | JGI IMG/M metagenome (GOLD analysis project Ga0256843, IMG submission 191572) | Pompeii worm associated microbial communities from hydrothermal vent at the East Pacific Rise, Pacific Ocean - Alvinella | ecosystem: Host-associated > Annelida > Integument > Unclassified ... | reverse complement strand
TGCCTCAAAAACAGGCAAGTTCCACAGCTACAACACTTCATGCGAAGTAGCAGACGAAGCCGAACGCGACCGCATTTTCAAGTCATTTCAAGACCATGATGATGTAGAGATGGTGATATAATCACCACTTTACTACTCATTTTTCTCTCAGCTCCACAATATAATCTCCGGCACTAAACGTTATATTGTCTATCCATACAATGTTTGATATGTCAACATAGTTATCTGGGAAATAGATATCTTCAAAATCATTACGATCGATCATACCATTTGTATCAACCGGATATATCCTTACACCATATTTTGTATTGATCACCAACCTATTGCCATCAGGAGAAAGTGATATCACTTTATTCCATTGCAACATACTTGATAGTAAGGGTACGGAGACCAATTCCCGTATCTTATTTTTTGTCTGTACATCAAATATTTTGATACTGCTTTCAGTATAAACATACAATTTATCTGAAGAGACTATAAAATGTTCAGCTTTTTTCGTATCGATTTTGGCTACCTTGCTGATATTTACCATCTCCTTGACTTCAAAAACATAGATATCTCCTTCAAACAATGCATAGAGATATTCTTCTTCATTATCAAGCGTAATATGTTCAAACGAAGAATATCCGGAACCAAAAGAAACATCTTTTTGCTCTTTTGTTTCAGTACTCAGTACCGATATGCCTTGAAGTATTTGGTTTTGCTCAGTTTTACTATAGGGTGCATAAATGTAGATTTTGTCTTGACTGATAGCAAATTCATCCCCAATTTGATAAGCATCATCATATTTTGAAGGCAGTTCCAAATAGAAGGTTTGATTTTTATCATTCAGATCAAATGTCCAATAGTCCGGGGAAGAGACCATATACAATTGGTTATCAATGATTTTAGCGTATGCGATACTTACAATTGTTGGAGTTTCAATACCACAATCAGGATAACAATGTTTTCGTATTTCAAACTCCCCTACTCTAATAGGGTGATATATATCCTTTAGATCAGTAATTTTTGAAGTGGTATTATAACCGTTTGTTGTTCCATATAGATAATTTTTATTTGCCGCAAATACATCATATCCCAGACCTTTGAAAATGAATTTTGCACTTACGCTTTGATGCTTTGTCGATATGGCTCTCATACCGTCAGACGAATATACATAAACGACACTCTTCCCCTCGTCTTCTACAATAAAATCTACTTGCCCTTTGATAGGTAGAATATTCTCTATATATTGATGGTCCATATTACTGAAATCAAGTTTTTTTATCGTTGAATATATCCATCCGCTTTCGACAAGACCAACTACATTGTTCTCAATAGAATACCCTTGATCACGATACACTATATTGAATTTTTTTCCGACTTCCTGTACCGATATATACTCAAGATCCGTCACATCCAACACTCCTTTATAATCTTTTGTTTCATACTCGTTCCATACCGGATCGTATACTTTTTTTATACCATTAAAAAGGATATGTGTTTTATTTTCATCACTTACATAGTTTGGGTGGCGGCTTACATTCAGTTCATAAACGATCTTATTTTGACCAAGGTCAAAAAGAACGTTTGCTGATCCATTAGGATAGATAAGCAATTTTTTTTCAGAAAACACTTCTATGGCATTAATCCACTTATCATTTTTCACAACCGTACGATTTACCTCCATTGTATCAGCATCTACCAATAGAATACTGGAATATTCATTCCAATTATGCCAATTATTGACCACGATCCGGTTGTCCTGGTACCATGCCGCCCCATATGCATATTGCGTCCAATAGCTATATCGAGAAGATATCTTCTGAATATTTGTATCATCAGAGATATCCAACACTATCGTGTGTCCACTTGCGGTAATGACCGCTTTCGTTTCATCTTCATTGATATCAAGGGTCACATAAGACGCACTGTCATCTCCATATGCATACGATGCGATAATATGCATATTTGCAGGATCAGAAACATCAATGATCTTGAACAGATCATTCCCCTCAAAGTCACCTGCTGCATAGATCTTTGTTTTGTCTTTGGAGAGCTTCATCTGCTCCAACCCTGTAAGCGGCTGTTCTATCATACTTAAAACATTATCCAACGGATCCCGCACAACAATAATACGCTGACTGTCGGACTGCACATATCCCCCGACATACTCTACCGTAAATTCTGCCATATATTCACCTATCCGCAACCCTTCCGGTACTTCACACTCCGTACGATTATTGTCGACACAGCTGATCTTATCAGTATCGGGTGAACTCCACGTTATCTGTTTGATCAATGTTCTATATTTCTCATCGACTGTCCCATTCAAACTGAAAGCTTCATTGGCAGCGACCAACATAGTATCTCCCGCATCAACAGATTTAGGTTCAAGGGAGATATTTACATCGATCGGCTTGCTTGTACCAAACTTGTTTTCCGCCTTGGCTTTGAGAACAAAAAGATCTCTCGCATCAGTATCAAACGGTTGTGAAATCGTCACATTTCCCTCTGCATCTACAGCAAAATACTCAGATCCGTTCCCTTCCAGCATAATAGATCTGATCGGACTGTCTCCATCATTAACAATTTGAACTCTCCCTACACTCTCTCCGTAATCAGGAGATCTCTCTATCAATGAAAAGGTAAAGTTCGCATCTGCCAGTATAGGGGGCGTCCCCACATCAATAACCTCTATGTTAAGTCTCACTACCTTGCTTTCACCCGCTGTACTCTGTGCTTTTACCTCTAATGTATAATTTGTTTTTTGTTCATAGTCTATCTCTTCTACGAGTTTCACTGCTCCATGCATATCGACTGTAAACTTCTCTGCTCCATCACCATGAAGTACAAAACCGGTAATATTGCCTTCTCCGGGATCCATCACGGCGATCTCTCCTGCAACCGTACCCACAGAAGTATTCTCTTCAATTTGAAGACGTGAAGATCTAAGTACAGGGGCAGTATCCGGCACATTCATAACATCAATAACAACATGCCCCTCATTACTCCACCCTCTTGCATTCAATGCTCTGATACCCAGGTCGTAACGTGGTGTGGTTTCATAATCCAAATGGTATCCGTCTTGCAAATAGATACTGCCGTTCTCATCTATCCTAAAGAACTCTTTGCCTGTACCAAACCATGCGATCCTCTCTATAGGGTCCGATCCACGATCGATCGCTATCTCTGCGATCTTGCTTCCCGAAGGGGTATTTTCCGCTACGCTGACAACCACACCTTCTTGAACATGCGGTATGCCTACCTCAGGTTCCTGATCGTTCACAACTATATTGATCTCGATCTTATTGCTGTTTCCATACGGTGTAACAGCAACTGCATAGAAATTGTAAGATCTCTTCTGTTCATAATCGATAGGCTGTGTAATACGTATAGTGCCATCCGAGTCAATACCAAAAGGTATATTGGGGCTGAGTATCTCAAACTTCTCTATGTTGCCCAAACCTTTTCTGTCTTGGCGTATAGTCGTTACAACACTCCCCACACGACTGTTCTCCTCAATATACTCAAAGACCACCTGATCAAATATTGGGGTATCTATCACATTTCTTATAGGGATCTCTATTGATACAGGATAACTTTCATTGCCGGCATCATTGCGTGCAACCACAGAAAAACGGTACACCCTACTTCGTTCATAGTCAATCCGTGCATCTTGTGCCACGCTGACATGCCCATGATCATCTATCTCAAAATCGGTTGCATTTTCACCACTCAACCGATAACCGACAATCGTAGCATTGCTATCATTAAAAGAGACATCAGCAACTGCTGTTCCTTCTGGACTGTTCTCCTCTATTGTATAAACTGTTGCCGAAACAAACATCGGTACACTTCTATCGGGATGTGTGACACTATAGGTGCCGCCCACTTCAATGTTCAAGCTGACACTAATTCCCTTTTTATCATCTTCACCAATCGCATACATACGTAACGCATAGCGATTTCCAGCCCGAATAACACTGCTTTGGGCGATGGAAACAGATCCGTCAACATCTACACTGAAGTGGTCATGATAATTCCCTTCGATCACTACTTCTTTGAACGGTTTTTGATTGAGTGTCGTCACTTTGGCAATGACCGTTCCGTTTGGCAATCCCTGCGGTATACTCAACGCAAGCGGTTTTAATTGCGGCGCATCACTCTCATAAGGTTCATAGATCAAAGCGTAGGACTCTTTGTGCCGCTCTTTATCTGCATAGAGTTTCTCTATGATCGGCGCTGCATATATCTCAAACGGTTTATAGAGTGCTTTTTTATCCAGTGCCGGTGTCCAAAGGAGTACATCCGCATATCGTATAGTCTGATTGTCGTCTTTTACATATAATTTTTGTGTTATCAGCCTCTGTGCGGCATCGTCAAGTTTTCTCTCCAGTGCTTCCTTATCATAATTGCCGCCTATCACATCCCCGCTGACCTGATAGATCGCTTCGGTAAGGATGTTGACCCTAAACGGCATCAAGATAAGATCTTCACCCTTTATAATAGCATGGATTGTTCCGTTATTTTTTGTCGGTTCCATATCTCTATGCATATCATCATCTCGGTCGATGTCATATCCCCCACTTGCCGAAACCAGATAGTATGCATCAATATCGATGCGTCCTTTAGCTGCATCGCTCAATTCGATCATACCCGATTCGAATATATCTTCTTTGTCTGTCGTTTTTGTTGTAAAGACAATGTTAGGATTGCTCTCTTCTGCCTCTTCAATGCGTATAATACTCACATCCGCACCGGCAATAGGACCGTTCTCTACCCGTCTTTTCATACCAGTAACAACATAGGCACAATTCACACATCCACAGGTCTCTTTTTTATCTTCCTCCGAACAACTATACGTACGAATTACACCACCGCCACCGCTACTACTACTGTTACTATCAGTTATAACCGTTGTATTCTCCTCGACTTTCATATCACCAAACTGTCCTATGTCAAGATTGGCAAAATTTTCGATATTCCATACTCTAATGTAACTTCCTGTGGGTGTCTCCAAAAAAGCACGCACAGATATAGGGTTATTTAAAAGGTCTATCTCTTGCAGAGTACTTTCTTCAAATTGACGACCTGTGGCACCAAACATATAGAGATCTCCGGGTTGCATGTCAAATTCACTCTCTACATACGCATGCTCTTTGCCGTAACCGTAAATATCTTGCACCGCATACTTCACGTTAGGCCCTGTGAGTTCTAAATTCATATCTATATCACACTCATGATCCCAGTTTAAGTACATATCTACGGCATTTTTATCTTTTGGCGCATCATCATCCACATCGTTTTCGCCAACCCCTATACGACAGACACTCACTCCTTTTTCCGCACCTATCTTCCCATCATACACCACAGTCAGTACTTTGGCATCCTTGGGCATGGCACTATAGATCTCTCGTGTTATATGCATCGGAACATAAGTACTCTCTCCTGCATGAAGACGTTTAATGAGTTTTCTGGACACAAGCAATTTACGTTCACCTTGACTATTGTCATAATACACATACAGCATACCGCATCGCTGAAATGTTACGGCATTACTATTGTCCACCGAAGAAACATCGGAGCTGTTTACAATCGTCAATCCGTCTTGACTGAGCGCCCCTGTCATCTGCCCTCTAAAAAAGTAGTTGAGAAAACCTGCGGCGTTGGCGATGGCGCGGGGGATGAGGGCTTTGCCGCTCTCTTCAAGCACGCTGTCGTCACCTTGTATGGATGTCGGTGCACCGCACAGTCCTATACCCCGGCGTGAAGGGTTGTCGCCGTAGTAGAGTTTGCGCAGATTGTTACAGAGCCGACTCTCTATTTCGATGGCGATTTTGGTGCCTTGGCTGTTTTTGACATAGCGTTTTTTGACATTGTTGCCCATATCGACATACTCGGTATAGCTTACGGTACTTTGGGCAGGATAGTACTCGTCGCTTTTTTCGAGCGTATCGTTACTAAAAAAGTGCCGCGAGGTAAAATCCGCTTCGGTTTTCATAAAGGTTTCGAGGTCGGGATGCGGCGGCAAGCTGGCGCTCCCCGGCGTAAACCCCGTTACGCTGCTTCCCATCACGTGAAACCCTTGAGAAGCGTCCGAGCCGTCCCATCCGCCGCGCATCCACACTTCCAGCGGGTCACCGAGAGGGTGGGCATCGTTACGCACGTGGGCGGGGACATTCATATCGTTGACAAGGTGCATCAAGTGCCCGACGCTGACAAGCATCTTGGCTTGATATTTTCTTCTCTCCGAAACGGTTTTTGAAGTAAATCCCCGCGCAAAGTAGTTCAGGGCGTCTTGAAAGTCATACTTGTTTGCATCATTTGCCAGAGGGTTTGGACCGGGATAGTTCCTCCGCTCCAAGCGCCCAGTTTATGGCGTCGATACCACCCATTCCGCCAAGCCATAACCCTTTGTATCCGTTTTGCGCTTCGGCGAAGTGGTTGAGAAAGCGCCCATCTCCGGCGGTCAAGGCATTCGGCCACTGCGCATCCTCCAAAATGGTGCCGGCTTCGATGGCATCCCTAATATTATTGGCTCCGCTAAATGTCTGGTTCCAGTCGGAAATGCCGCCTTCTTCGCCTTTTGTTATATAATCTTTATAGGTGTATGTGTCCCCATTTTCGGCCCGATACCCTTCAAATTTTTCTTGAATATATTTATAATTTGTATCAATCTTGCTATTTTCTATAAACTTTGACAAATTGATACTGTTCCCGATAGCTTTCCTGTCTATCGCCCTATGCGTTGTGGTTTCCCAACCAAACAATGTTACCGTCAACATAACGATGTTTATTAGTTTTTTCATCTTTTCCTCCTCCTACATTCTCATTGGGTTGCAGATGCCTGTTTTTTTTCTACTGTAAATATCTGCTCCGCCATATTTAACTACAAACTTTCCACTATTCACACTATATAAATAAATTACTCCTGTTTGTGATGTAGGTATATAGAGTTCTAAATTACAATCATCATATCCATCGCATTGCAACCACACCTTATAAACCCTCCCACCTTTCTCAAACCTACAACTATAAGGCGAACCGCACTCGAGTTTGTAGGGTAGGTCGGGGATGCTGTCAAGTGACGGCGGTTTGCCTTTGGTCGTAAGGTAGCGGTTGACGGCATCCCCCAAAGGTTTCATCACTGCCACGTCTTTGGGGTTGGGGCCGCAGGTATAGCAGACAAACCCGATATATCCCAGTATAATGACACCGTAAACCCCCAGCCATCTTCGTGCACTTTTCCCTTTGGGACGGACGATAAGTATGAGGATTGTCATCAACAACACTAAAAACACAAATACCAAAGCGGCTGCCGTCGGTATCGGAATAAGCGAAGTACACATCTCACACCCCCTCTCTGAACGCTGAATACTGAACACTGAACACTACCGCCACCTTGCTTCCCATCACGTGAAACCCCTGCGAGGCGTCCGAACCGTCCCATCCGCCTCTCATCCATACTTCGAGCGGATCTCCAAGAGGATGAGAATCATCTCTTGTGTGTGCCGGGACGTTCATATCGTTCATCATATGCATCAAATGCCCGACGCTTACCAGCATCTTAGCCTGATACTTCCGTCTCTCGCTCTCTTGGGGAAGGGTAAACCCGTTAGCGAACCATCGTTGCGCCATCTCAAAGCTATAGCTGTTGCGCCAACCGTTCTTCGCCCAACTGATCGCATCGGTACGACGCCCGTACCCCCAAGTCAACCCCTTGCCGCCGTTTTGCGGATCGTAGAAGTGGTTGTTGAAGCGTCCGTTAGCGCTAAACAATGCCCCCGGCCACACCGCATCCTCAAGCATTGTGCCGGCTTCTATGAGGTCTTGGTAATTTCTTTTTGGAGAAAAAGTTTGGTTCCAATCCGAAACAGCATCTTTATTTTTATTATTTCTATCTTCAATATAATCACAGTAGGTAACACTTTGACCCTCTAGACTATAACCTTCATAAATTTCTTTGTCGTATTTTTGAGTTGCAATATTACTATTTTGTAAAAAAATTTTTAAATTGCCATTCTCAAAACTATTTTGGATAGCTATTCTGTCTATTGCTCTATGAGTAGTTGTTTCCCAAGCAAATCCTACTATTGTCAACAAAATGAAAATTAACATTTTTTTCATCATTTTTCTCCTATTGCTTTAATGGTGCACAAAAACCGGAATGATATACAGCTTTTGCTCCAACAAAGTTACTTTTATATTTTTTACCTGCATCATCCGTATCTATCGCGATAGCGATCTTTGTATGTTTAAAAGAAACTTCAATTTTTCCTTTTGTATCTTTTTCATTTATACTTTGTGTTAAGTATAATTGCAAATTGAATTTATATTTCTGATTTTTAAATTTGCAATTTATCCATATTTCTTTCCATTCAGCTTCTTCCTCTTGAACTATTTTATAGTTCTTTTTAAATATTGTTTTTTTCCTACACCCCTCCAACTTATAAGGCAAATCAGGAATATCCGCCAAACTCTCCGGCACGCCGTGCTTGACGATATAGTCGGCTATCTTTTCTACCATCGGCGTAGCAACTCTAACCACTTCACCGTCAGGTCGGCACATCACAAAGCGTGCCGCCGCAAACAAAGCCAATGCAATAAACGGCAATGCCAAAATCCATCCTAAAATTTTCATACTACACCTCCTCTTATTATCAGAGCGGAGCCACCGTACCGCAAACCGAAACTCTTCACTCTTAATTCTTCACTCTTCACTAAAAAAAGCCTTCGGCTTTTTCAATAGATAAAATCTATAACCCACTCTCGCCCCGTATATACCTGCGGCGAAATAAGTTTCAGCTCCAAGCCTCCGCCGTACGTCGTCCCGTTGACCTCAAACGTATAGCTCACCGATGCTCTCCCGTCTTTGCTCCAATCTTGCACCTGCCAGTTTTGAGCCTTGCGGTAAATATCTTGCAGCAACGTTAAAGCTTGCGGATGATCGTATAACAGCGATATAAGACGTGTGTTGTTTCCTAAAAGACGCTCGATGTGTTCTCTGTCGCCTTGCAAAATCGCCTCTTTAAAATCATACGCCACATCAAGAGGACGCGCCCCCTTAGGGTCTTTCTGGTTCGCATCACTCACCACATCCAGACTCAACGCAAACGCACTGCTGCTAAAAAACAGCCCTTCTCGTGTCTCTACCGTGACTCTGGGACGGTAGCGCCCCTCTTGGGTATAGGTGGCGTTGAGTTCGGCGGTGTAGTACGTAACGTTGTTTTCACTGTGGGCAACAGGAGTAAGCGTACGGTCGATCATGCCGTCGCCGTCGGTATCAAAGAGTATCGCTTTTGCATCAAGCAATGTAGATGCGGTAATGGTTGTCGTAAGACTCCCTACGCCTCGCATCGGATCGGCGTGTAGTTGCAGGGGGATGGTTTGGTTGGCATCTGCATTGACGGTAATATTCTGCTCTACCATCTCATCTGCTGCGTTGACAGCTTGTAGCCGTATGGTGTTTGCACCTTTGACAAGCGGTACATTGTAGAGGTAGAAAGTACCATTGTTGTCTACCCCTTTTAGTACGATGCTTCTGTTTTGTTCATTTGCTAAAGTTTGGTTAAGTACGGTGAGCTTTACGGTAGAAGTAGCATTTATCTCTAAAGTCATACGGTCATAGGGCACAACACGCTGAGCCAAAGCACTCTCTAACGCTTCGGTAAGAACAATAGCAGGCGGTAAAGCCCGCTGTTCTACCCGTACGGTTCTACGCACACTCGCACTGTTACCGCTACTATCTTTAGCCGTGTAGGTAACGGTGTACATCCCTGTTGTGTTCGTATCGACATTTCCACTTATGGTCACAGAGACATTCCCGTCAACCGCATCTACTGCCGTAGCTCCCAGTTCCGTGTAGGGTTCACCTTGTTCTAAAGTGATGTTCGCTTCACCGTTTAGGGTAATGACCGGAGGGGTAACATCTGTTGTGGTAGTCGTGTTGTCATCTCCATTGTCTGTAACGTTCTCATCATTACCCTCTGTCGCATTGGTATCGTTCGTGCCTGTGGTATTTGTATCACCGGTTGTGGTAGTATTTGTTTCTGTACTGGTGGTGGCAGTGGCGTTATCTTCCGCTTGTGCGGTTGTGCCGTTATCTTCATACGTGTTTGTTGACGTATCGGCATCGGGGTTGTCTGCGGTGGCGGTGTCACCGTCGTTTGATGTTTGGGTATCACTTGACGAAGCGGTCGCATCCTCTTGAGTCGTTGCATCTGAAACATTGCTGCCCGTACCGGTCGTACCCGTTACGGTAGTCGTCTCTTCCGAAGTGCTTTGTGTACTCTCGGTACCTTCCGTTACCGTAGCACTCCCTTGTGTGGGTGTGGCGGTTTGGGTATTGTTCGTTCTATCACCATTATATTCGGTTACAGGATTAGCCGCATGGTCATTAGGCGCAGAAACACCGTCACTTTGTATGTCTTGTTGTGTCGTTTGGGTTGGTACCGCTGTATCGGTGTTATCGGCGTTGTTCTTATCGCAGGCGCTAAGTGCAAACAGCACAACACCCACAACGGTCATTTTTATAATAGTATTAATCGGTTTCATTCTCTTCTCCCCTCTTCAATCATTTTTCTTTTGTAAATAGTATAGCGAAAACTGGTCATATGAATATTACAGAATTCCATCCCTATAATAAAGTAGCCTGTCCCCTTTTTTCTTTTTTCTCCCCTTTTTTCCTTTTTTCCAGGAAGTATTCATAATCTTCCATATCATCAAAGACCTGCATTCGCATATTGCCTCTGTTAATCACATGATAGATGCCTCCTACAGTCTCTCCTCTGGGTATGCGTGGCATTATCTTCTCCTAAATGTGCTGTTGATAGTATAATGGCAGGTGTATCAAAGTAGCCTGTCCCCTTTTCCACCTTTTCCATGCGAATGTAGTTTTTTTATATAGTCGTTTTTAAAGTAGCCTGTCTCTCTTTTTTCTTTTTCCAATCTTCCACAAGTGGAGCTTTAGAATGAGGAAAATATGTGGATTGATTGACTGACATAGGAGGGGATATTATAGTGTAGTTTTTTTAGGGAGGATCAGAATAGAGTTATCACTATCACCATACCTTTTTACGCTTTCTACGAAAGCAAATCTCGCTTCATTCGATCTATCGTATTACCCAGTTCCTCTAACTTTTTATCACACACAAAATATATCTCTTCCGCATCTATATCAAAATAGTGGTGTGCCATGATATCTCGCATTCCTTTTGCTGCTTTCCAGTCAACATTTGGATATGCTTTGAGTAATGTTTTATTGGTAATCTTATCAATCTTTTTAATGCTTTCACCTATAGCTATGAGTAACATACATATGCTGTCTAACTTCTCTTTACCTCTTGGTGTATCTGTAAAATAGGACACATCCGAAACAACTTCAAATCTCTCCAGTGCTACACATACCGCATCAGAAATCTGACCTAGTATCTCTATAACCAGTTCCCTATCATAGTTACACATATATGGCATCTTTTTCTATGCGTTTTTTCAAAAACGGGTTCATTTTTTCCCGTACTCTAATGATATCTACTTTTGCAGAAAAAAGTGTTTGCAGATCTTCTTTTATATGGATAATACTGAACATATCTGGCATCTTAGTTCGTATACACACATCGACATCGCTATTTTCCTTGGCTTCATCTCTTGCTACAGAGCCGAAGATACCCATAGCAAGTATACCGTATTTATCAAGGTTGTCCTCTTTATACTGACGTAATAACTCTAGTATTTTCTCTCTGTTCATACCTTGTGCCTTGTGATTTTGTTGTTAAATTATTATATCATAATTTCATTTTATGCAATTGTATACATGTTATATCTTCTAGCGATCTCAACACTTTTAGTAAACAGTAAATGCAGTAAATGGCGACTGTCCCCTTTTTTTCTTTTTTCTCTTTTTTCCTAGCACCACCACAACCACCATAGCAAACTATACACCTCTTTTTTGCATTCCGTCACCCTTTTTTATAGATAGTTGCTCTAATCTTCACATCCTTGATACCTTCATCTTTTCCTAACGTCAGGATCCTGCTTACAACAAAAGTCTATACCCTCCTGACACCCCATTCCAATAGCACGTAAATTCCCTCGTTTACACGCACGCTTAAGTAAAGGCATCGCTTTTTCTCTGTTCTGATACCTTTTCTCTTTGGTATAGAGGTAAAAAGTAGCGAGATCATAACAGGCAAAACTGTTATTGCCTACCAAACAAGACTTTTCAAGATATTTGATCCCCAAGGGGACATCTTGTGGAATTCCCATAGTACTATTCATCATAATGCTCCCCGCATACCAGCACCCTCCATGAAGATCACCCAGTTCACACGCTGTCTCAAATAAGCTTTTTGCCATCATAACATTAACACGATTCTGGCTCTTCTTCATATAGATCGCACCTGCATCACTGCAAGCTTTCGCGTTACCATTGTTACATGCATATTTAAACACATAGAGTTTTTTCTCTATAGAAGCATTATTATCATCTTTGAATAAAAAGTAACAGGCATTACTATTACCATATACACACGCATGAAAATCAACATAGCTCTTTAACTGACGGTCTTTTTTAAACCGTTTATCCTTCATCCAGGACCAATGATCTGAAAGAAAAACACAGGCTCGGGGATAGAGTCCAGACAAGCACGCATTAACAGAGTATGCATCTGCCTCTTCCCGTTTGGCAGACACATATGCTTCACGGTTTTCAATCATTTCGGAGAGGTTTTGACAGGCATGCGGGTTTCCCAGGGAGCATGACCATAACCAAAGCAAATAAGCTTTTTTCATATCTCGTTTAGGATACTTCCCCGTATAGTAATAGTACCCAAGCAACATACATCCGCCACTGTCGCCCTTTTTGCAAGAGGCTTGTGCCAAAGCAAATGCTTTATCATGCTTGGGCGGAATGCCATTAAGTTTTTTAATCTTCAAAGCCAGCTTTTGGGGGATCATCCCTGGTGCTATCTTCTCTGCTCCCATAGAGTAGGCACGTGCCAGCAAGAACTGTATATGAGGATCGTTGGGGTGCTGTTTCAAGCTTTGCCGGCATGCTGCACGACTCTTTACCGGATCTACCATCGACGCAGACATGCCTTTTAGCCCAAGCTTCTCTATCTTCAGTGGTTCAGTTAACCGTACACATCTGTCTACAACCTTGATCTGATCGGCATACTCTTTTGCCATCATCAGACTACATACTAAAATAATGGTGACAAGTATCCTTTTCATAAAGCAAGTGTAACGTAAAAAATTGAGCTTTACCTACTTTGGGTACAATAAGCTATGCATAATCTTAAATGTACAACATGCGGTTCGAACCGCTTAAAAAAAATAGATGATCACTACCAGTGTGAATACTGCGGCGCAACATTTGTGGCACCTAAAAAGCCGACAGGAAAACGAATTACCCTGATCCTTCTTATTGTGCTTCTTATTGCTGCAGGACTTTTCTTTGCCTACCGTATGCTTCATCAGGTACAAGAGAGTATTGATGAGATCAAAACGGTTGCTACCCATACGCAAACCTCATCAATATCCTCTCATCCAAATGCTGTTCCTCTGGATGATGAAAACAATCCATTCGAAGAGACATTTAAAGAGGTGAAACAGCGATATGGTACGGGGAACATTACTGATACACTCTATACTACATTAAAAGAGTACCATCAAAAATCACAACACAAAGCGCTCTATTTGGCTCTCTCTAAAAAAGGGGATTTCGCTATAGGTATGGCTTCGGGAGAGAAGTCTACACAAAAAGCCGAAGAGAAAGCACAAGCGCTTTGTGAAACAGAAAAAGAGAAACACCCAAATCTGCAGACATCCTGCGTTCCTTATGCTATCGACGACCATATCAGTACACTGCTCTATTAAAAAATCATATAAAATCTATTTTCGTACTGCAAGCTTCATTATGTTAATCTTACGTCTAACAAACAGGAAGCGGGGAAGGGATGGCTACATTTTCAACAGCAACAGAACAGTTTCGCTGTCCGCAGTGTGGTGATATACTCTCTGTCTACTTCTCCTACACCAAACTTGTACAGTGCCGATCGTGCCGATCAACCATATTTTTAGAAGATGATGCCGTACGTCTGGCAGGCAAGCAGTCTGTGCTCAGTGATGCACCATCTCTCATTGTCATGCATCAGCCTTTTTCATATAAAGAGACCACCTACCTCCCCATAGGAAAGATACGCTACAACTACGGCAGGGGATTTTGGGAGGAGTGGTGGCTCAAAAGTGAAGACGGCAATGCCTACTGGCTCTCGGTCGATGAAGGTGATATGGTTCTGGAGCAAGAAGTAACAGAGCATACCATAACAATGGCGTTTGACGACCTGGGCATCGGTATGCGCTTGGATAGATGGATCGTCACCGAAATGGGCAGTGCGACCTGTGAAGGGTTTGAAGGTACCCTTCCTAAAAATATAGCCATTGGAAGCCAATACGACTACGCACACCTCAGCGGCAAAGGTGCCCTATTAAGAACACTGGAGTTCACCCCGCAGGGACTTGAAGTCTATGAGGGACGGTGGATCGACCCCTTTGAGATCAAAAAGGTCGTCTCATGAACCGCCACTACGCGATCAAGTGTACCCACTGTGCCGCACCACTGGATATTTTGGGAGGCGGCAGGGTACAGACCATTACCTGTCACTACTGCCACAGCGTGCTTGATATGAACGACCACTACAAAGTCCTCTCTCAGTTCAATGCTGTCAAACGACCCAAACTCCCCTTCTCCATTGGTATGCACGGCACTATCAAAGGGGTGTCATGGACGATCATCGGGCTAGTGCAGTACCGTACCAACGACCCTTCCGATATGCCCTGGGTAGAACTGTCTCTTTTTTCTCCAACCCACGGCTACAGCTGGCTAATCTATGAGTATGACAAGCCACACATCCATTTTGCCAAACGGGTACGCGACTTTGACCTCTTTTCATGGATGGGAGAAAAGCCCAAGTCACTCTTTTACCGCAAAGGGCACTACCTGCAAAGAGAGCCACTCTACTTTTGCTTCATCTCCTATGTCGAAGGAGAATTGACGTGGGTTGCCCAAAAGAATGACCGTTTTATGGTATGGGACTACAGCGGCGTACAGTTTCAAGCACTCAGCATCGAAGAGAACAGCGGAGAGTTGGAGGTGTACCATTCACAAAGACTGGACAAAAAAAGACTCTTTCACGCTTTTGGTGTCACCGACGCAAAAGAGAAACATATACCATCCTCCGAAGAAAAATCAGATGTAATACCGGATAATACAATATCCGTTTCAAACAAAACAACATCGGAAAATGATGCGTTGCCCAAAACGAATGTCAAACCGTTTTTTCTACTTTTTGCCATGGTTATCATACTGATATTGGGCTCGTTCTTCTACAGGGACACCCTTTTACAGACTTCATTTAAAAACAACTTTGAAACAAACATTACGATCAAGAGCAGCGCTTTTCTTACGGCTATTACACTTGACGGCTACAAAGGGAAGCAGGAGCATTTGCATCTTTTCCTCTATCAAGATAACAAGATGCTCTTCTCATTGGATGAACGCAAAGCGATCTTTCCTGACAAAACGGTCAAACCAAGCTGGACACCCAGCTCATTCTCGGCAACAGCATATGTCAAACTTGAGCAGGGCACATACCATCTGATCGTAAAAAAATCCAACCCGAACAATGCAGTAACTCTGACAATCGAACAGCATATCATACGGCTCCCCTATCTTATGGCACTTCTATGCCTTTTCTTGCTTTGGGGAATTTTCCGTTACAGCGGATTACGTGGAGGTATTGTTGCTATCATGTTATTCGCAGGGTATGGTGCTTTATTGGTATTTGGAGCAGAAGTAATGATAATTATATTTATCATAGGACTCTTCTTCGTGAGTTCTCTCTTTCCAACAAAATCATCGTATAATAGTATCAACGATTGGGACGATGATGACTGGGAGGACTGGGATGACTAAAGTGTTGCTGATACTCTTTACCGGAATGACCATAGGATCGTTCTACTCCACTTATGAGGGTATCGGTCTACAGGAGGTGGTCTCTAAAGAACCATCGACACAAACACACCACAGCGTACGCACCGGACACTACAACTCCGGCGGCTGGGGCTACGGAAAATAACACTATCAAGGAGATATAACCATGGAACAGATCGGATCAACCCTGCTTTACGCACTTTTAGGCTCACTCATCTTTGCGGTGGTCATTTTTATGATGGAGACAATAACCAAGTTTTCCATTCGCAAACAGGTTGTCGAGGAGGGGAACATCGCCTTGGCGATCGTTTTAGCCTCCATCATCGCCTCACTTGGCATGATCATCTCAGCAGCGATCCAGTAGCGTGACCCACCACACCAAAAGCATCAAAGCCAAAGAGACAGCACTGCTTTTTGGCACCTTTATCATCGCCGTTTGCGGACTGGTCTATGAGTTGCTGGAGAGTACCCTCTCCTCCTACCTGCTGGGAGACTCCATCTACCACTTCTCGCTTATCATAGGGCTTTTTATGTCCTCTATGGGTGTAGGTGCATGGCTCTCCCGTTTCATTGAGAACCAGCTGCCGCGTGCCTTTGTCAGACTCCAGATGGGCATCGCCCTGCTTGGCGGATTCAGTGCGTTCATTCTCTTTTACGCCTTTGCGTTCATCGGCAACTATGAGGCATTCCTCTACCTTGTAACCATTCTGCTTGGCAGTATGCTCGGCATCGAGATACCGCTTATTATCCGTATTCTCAAAGAGAGCTTTTCACTCAAGACCAACATCTCCAATGTCTTTACCGTTGACTACATCGGTGCACTCTTTGCCGCATTGCTCTTTCCACTTGTCCTTGTCCCCCAACTGGGGTTGATGCAGACGGCATTTCTTTTTGGCGAGATGAACCTGCTTGTAGGGGCAATGGCATGGTACCTCTTCCGTTCGGAGCTTGGCAGAGGCTACCTCATCGGACTACTGCTTATCGGAGCCCTGCTGATCACTGGGTTTGTCAAGTCCTCTCAACTGACAACACTTATTGAGAACAAACTTTACAAAAACAGTGTCATCTACAGCCAGCAGACCCCCTACCAGAAGCTGGTACTAACCGCCAACAATGGGCGTATTCAGTTCTACATCAACGGTGCCATTCAGTTTGACACCATTGACGAGTACCGCTACCATGAGTCTCTGGTACACCCTGCCATGCAGACGGCAAAGTCCCATGAGCAGGTGCTTATTATCGGTGGTGGCGATGGTATGGCACTGCGTGAAGTCCTCCGTTATGATGACGTAGGACATGTGACACTGGTCGACCTCGACCCTGCCGTTACGACCCTGTTCAAGACTCACCCAAAGCTCAGTCAACTCAACCAGCACGCCTATGACAACCCCAAAGTAACTGTTGTCAATACCGATGCGTGGAAGTTTTTAGAACATGCCGACACTCTCTACGATGTCATCATCATCGACCTTCCCGACCCTAACAACATTTCACTCTCCCGTCTCTACTCCGAGAGTTTCTACCGTCTTGTAAACGCACATCTCTCCCGTGCAGGGGTCATGGTGACACAGGCGACCTCTCCTATGTTCAGCAAAGATGCCTTCTGGTGCATTGCCCAAACCGTAGCAAGTACCACGCTTCATACCCTCCCCTACCACACCTATGTGCCAAGCTTCGGGGAGTGGGGGTTTGTCCTTGCCTCCCGACTGCCGCTTTCACACGTCAAGATCACCCCGCTTAAAGGGATGCGCTATCTTGATGAAAAGAGCATGCAGAAGATGCGTTTTTTTGACAAGGACATGGATAAACCCTCATCCATCGAACCCAACAAGCTCAGTTCACACCAACTCATAGAATACTACAACCAAGGGTGGGAGAAGTGGTATGAGTAGCCCGACCTTCGTACTGGAGAGAAGCAAACTGCACAGAAACCTCCGGCAACTCCGCATCCTCTCCGAGCAAACCGGCATCAAATGGCTCTACACCCTAAAAGCCTTCGATGCACCACCGGCACTGGAGATGATCGCGCATGCACTTGATGGCTTTAGCATAGGCAATATGACCGAGGCAGGCAAAGTCAGCCGCTATACATACAAAAAGCTTCACTGCTATGCCCCTGCATTCGATGAAAATGAGCTTGAGACTTTGGCACAACTGAGCCACACACTCAGCTTCAACTCTCTGTCTCAGTGGCAGCGATTTGCACCACAATGCCACAAGCACACCTCATTAGGACTGCGTATCAACCCCAAACTCTCCCTTGTACAACCTGCCTACTGCGACTGCAACGATTCACGGCTGGGCGTGGACTACCAAACATTTCTGGCAGAAGCAGCTAACCTCACAGAGCTTGAGGGCTTGCACTTTCACCCCTTCTGCTACCAAAATGCCGATGCCCTGGACATACTCTTGGCACATATTCAAACCCATTACGCCACACTTCTCCCTTCACTTCAATGGCTCAACCTTGGTGGCGGGCAGGAGTTCACATCAAACCACTACGATACACAGCATTTTATTGCACTCATACATACATTTCAAGAACGATATCCCAACCTTACGCTCTACTTTGAACCGGGCTCTGCGGTCTTACATGAGTGTGGCTACTACATATGCGAGATCATGGACATCATCCCACACCCTCATACCCCTATTATCATTCTCAATACCTCCATTGAGAGCCATCTGCTCGATGTTGCCATCACCAAACATCCCCCCAAGGTTAGAGATACTACTACCACATCCACCCCATACCGCTATACGCTTAGCGGTATGAGCTGTATCGCAGGCGACACCATAGGCACCTACTACTTTACCCGACCACTCCATATTGGTGACAAGATTATCTTTGAGAATATGCTTGGCTATACCATGGTCAAACAGACCACATTTAACGGATTGAAACCGGCAGAGTTGCAGGTAGTTGACTAAAGATATCGTTTTTTCACATTTGCTTCATAATTACATGCTACAATCATATAAGACAAATTTTTAAACGAGGGGGTTTGTATGTTGTCTCCCACCATGACAAAGATATTCGGTCTCATTTTTCTGCTCTTTTCTGTCGGCTTTGCGGTCTGGTATCCGCTGGCAAATCTTTTTTAGGAGTCACCCATGGCACTGGCTAAACGCTATACACCCGAAACAACCGCTGCACCCAAGACGACAAAGGGCTCTCTACTCTACCTCTTTGCCGTTCCGCTCTTTTTAAGTGTGGTCTTGGCACTCTTGCAGACCAACGTCAAAGCCTTTCTCCTCAACGGCATCGGATTTGTGCTCTTTCTCGGTGTATTGACCCTGGCCAAAAAAGGCTTTGCACAAGAGAGGGAGTACAAAGAGCGTACGCTCGCCAAAGCACCCAAAGTCCCATACAAGAACATCGCGGGCATACTGCTGGGAGTCGTTACTTTTTACACAGCCTATGTCGCAGGAGGCGCACCCTTTGCCAAGTCGATCTTTCTCTCTATCATTTCAATCGCAGGCTGGTTCCTCTACTACGGCAGCGACCCAAAAGCGGACAAACTGGAGAACCTCGGAGACATCTCCGCGGAGTTTGTGCTGGAGACCATTGGGGAGGCACAGAGCAAGCTCGATGCCATCCGCACCCACATGAAACAGATACACGACACCGCACTTCACCAAAAACTCTCCGGTGCGATGAAACAGGCGGAGGCGATCTTGCAGACCATTCAGGAAGACCCCAAAGATGTCCGTATGGCACGCAAATTCCTCATTGTCTACATTGACGGCATTGCCAAAGTAACCGACTCCTACACCCAGCTTGAGGAGGAGAAGATAGACGATGCTACCAAAGCACGGCTGCATACGCTCATGGGTGAGGTTCAAACACGTTTTGAAAAAGAGCTCGAACGCCTCAAGGGGAACAATCAGTTCGATCTTGATGTACGTATCGATACGCTCAAAGCGCAGATCAATCATTAAAACCAATATAAAGGAAGAAGAATGGAAACAAAAACAAAAGAAGTTATCGAAAAAGCGATCATTAACAAAGAGGAGCAGATCCCCGAAGTGATGGAAGATGAGGTGACAGCCCTTCAAGATGCCATGAACGAACTGGACATCCGTGACAGAAAGTCCATCATCTACTTCGGTTCATCCGCACAGGAGAAGCTTGATGAGATCTCCAACCGTATGATAGACGGGGTACAGAACAAAGATCTCGGTGCCGCAGGAGATGCCCTGAGTAAAATGGTCGCTTCCATCCGCGGCTTTGACATTGATGAGTTCAACCCCAACAAGAGTGTGCCGTGGTGGAAAAAGCTCTTTGGTGCTGCCAACCCGCTGGTTGAGTTCGTACAGGAGTATGAAAAAGTACGTGATCAGATCGATTTGGTTGCCAATGACCTTGAGAAACACAAGAGCCAACTCATGAGCGACATTGTTGCCCTTGACAAACTCTACGATGCCAACCTGGAGTACTTCAGAAAACTGGAGCTCTACATCAAGGCCGGAGAGACCAAACTTGAAGAGCTTGAAGAGAAGATCATCCCCGAGTATGAGAAGAAGGTACAGGAGAGCGACGATGATATGATGGCGATCCAGGAGCTTAAAGAGATCCGCGGTTTCCGTGACGAGCTGGAGCGACGCGTACATGACCTCAAACTCTCCAGACAGGTGACCATGCAGTCACTTCCGAGCATCCGCCTCATTCAGGAGAATGACAAGTCGCTCATCTCCAAGATCACCTCGACACTGGTCAACACTGTACCGCTCTGGCGTAACCAGCTGGCTCAGACCGTTGCCATCTTCCGCAGCCACGATGCGGCCATTGCCACCAAAGAGGCGGCAGACCTGACCAATGAACTGCTTGAGAAGAATGCCGAAGGGCTCAGAGAGGCCAATGCCGAAGTACGCCGCCAGATGGAACGCGGTATCTTTGACATTGAGAGCATCAAGAAAGCAAACCAGACCTTCATCGATACCCTCAACGATTCTCTGCGTATTGCACAGGAAGGAAAAGAGGCACGCGCCAAGGCACAAGAGGAGCTCAAGAAAACGGAGCAGGAGCTTAAAGAGGCGTTGCTTTCGGTCAAAGCCAAAGCCGAAGCGCTGCCTGAGGCAAGCACCGATACCAAGGAGGCGTAGATGGGACTTTTTGACTGGCTTTTGGGACAATTTATCGATGTCATCGAGTGGACGGACGATTCGCACGATACAATGGTCTACCGCTTCAACCGTCAAGGCAACGAGATCAAATACGGTGCCAAACTCATCGTACGCGAATCTCAGGTAGCAGTCTTTGTCAACGAAGGGGAGATCGCCGATGTGCTGGGTCCAGGTATCTATGAACTGGAGACGAAGAACCTTCCTATTCTGACCAACCTGCAACATTGGGATCACGGGTTCAACTCTCCGTTCAAAGCGGAGGTCTACTTCCTCAACACCAAACGATTCACCGACCTCAAGTGGGGTACCAAAAACCCCATCATGGTTCGTGACCCCGAATTTGCCATGGTCAGACTGCGTGCCTACGGTACCTACGAGATACGCATCGATGACCCGGTCACTTTCCTCAAAGAGATCGTCGGTACCGACGGACACTTCACTACAGACGAGATCGAAGCGCAGCTAACGAACCTCATTGTCTCCAAGCTGGCAACCGTACTGGGAGAAGATGACACACCGGTACTCGATATGGCACGCAACTATGAGCGTTTTGGAAGCTACATCACCGAGCACATCGCCCCCTACTTCAAAGAGTACGGACTGGAACTGACCAAAATGCTCATCGAGAACATCTCCCTGCCCGATGAGGTCGAAAAAGCCATCGACGCACGCAGCAGCCGTGAGATCACAGGCGACCTTGATGCAAACCTCAAGTACCAGACAGGCAATGCCCTTGGCAACGCTTCAGGAGGAAGCATGGGCGATATGATCGGTATGGGTGCAGGCATCGCCATGGGGCAGCAGATGGCACAGAGTATGAACGCCAGCACCACCGGTACCACCCCGCCGCCGCTTCCCAACCAACTGCCGCAGTACTACATTGCTCGCAACGGTGTTCAGGAGGGTCCCTTCTCACTGGAAGCGATCGAAACAATGATCAAAGAGGGTCAAATGACACGAGAGACCCTTGTATGGACACAGGGTATGTCCGAGTGGGCAGCCGCTGAAACGATCCTCGGCAACCACTTTGCACAAACACCCCCGCCCCTGCCGTAATCCATGAAGTTCACTGCCGTCAACTTTACCTGCCCCTCCTGCGGGGCACCGCTGAAATTCTCACCGGCAACAGGCACACTTGTCTGTGAATTCTGCCGGAAAGAGACACCGATCTCAGAAGCAGATACCCCCATTGAAGAACACAACCTCTCAGAAGCGCTTCAAAAGCTCGACCAAACCCCAAACCGGCAGATCGAGAAAAAGGTACACTGCAAAAAGTGTGGCGGGGAGTTCACTCTGACACCCTATACGTTTTCTACCAACTGCCCCTACTGCGGCACTCCCTCCATTACCGACTTTGTCAAAGAGATCACCCCGCAGTCGCTCATACCGTTTCGTCTCAACCACAAAGAGGCGCAGAGGCATTTCAAACAATGGGTCGGCTCTCTCTGGTTCGCACCTACCGCGTTTACCAAATACCTTGACGGTGATAACAAGCTCACCGGCTATTACCTGCCCTACTGGACATACGACAGTGACACGGTGACGGACTATCAGGGACAACGGGGAGATATCTACTATGTCACCGTGACAAAAAATATTCAGGATTCCCAAGGAAGGATAAGGCAGGTACGTACACAAGAGCCACGTATCCGGTGGACACCGGTCAGCGGCAGGGTGACACTCTCATTTGATGACATTACCGTAGGAGCAAGCAAAACCGTCACCCGCACCATCTTGCAGTCACTCGAACCGTGGGACACCTCTACGCTGGTACCCTTCGATGAGAAGTATCTGGCGGGCTTTGAAGCCGAAGAGTACACTGTAGGACTTGACAACGGATTTGAATACGCCAAGGTCAAGATGAATCGCATGATCGAAAATGCCATACGCCGTGACATCGGCGGCGACCAGCAGCAAATTACCGCTGCCAACACCCGCTACCTCAACACCACCTACAAGAACATTCTGCTGCCCGTATGGGTCGCCTCATTCGAGTGGAACCATAAAACCTACCGCTATGCGGTCAATGCCCAAACAGGCAAAGTCTCAGGTGAACGCCCCTACTCCATGGTCAAGATCTTTTTTGCCGTTGCCACTGTGCTACTCG
>Ga0256843_1000987_pt1 | contig 23267 bp, 26 predicted proteins | sample AlvinellametaG_FD_191572 | JGI IMG/M metagenome (GOLD analysis project Ga0256843, IMG submission 191572) | Pompeii worm associated microbial communities from hydrothermal vent at the East Pacific Rise, Pacific Ocean - Alvinella | ecosystem: Host-associated > Annelida > Integument > Unclassified ... | reverse complement strand
ACTTCTATCAAGTTTCAGTTTTGTATAGCCTCCGGCAACCGCACCAGAAGAGACTAAAATAACTTCATATTTTTGACGAAGTTGTGCAAGAAAGTTTACCAGTGCTTGCATGCGTGAGAGAGCGATCTCTCCATCTTGCGTGAGGACTGCACTACCGACCTTTACAACAACACGCTTCATAAGACTACTTTCTGTCAGACTGCACCAGATTAAAGAGTGCATATTTCAGAGCTTCTATATTTTTGTGTGTTGCAGAAGAGATAGGTGCGATAAAATATGGTTTTTCTCTCTCAAAACCTAGAGTCTCATCAGAACTCTCTTGTATAAAGTATGGCAATTCAGGATCAAAATCATATTCACTATGTTTACTTTGTTCCAAGCCCATCATCTCTATAAAACCACTAACAAGCTCTTTAATATCTTCAGGTGGAACGATATCTACACGAGTTAAGGCAATAGCATATTTAGAGTTGCCAAGTTTCTCAGAAAAAGAGGCAACTTCTTCTTTTAAAACCTCTATCTGCTCTTTTAAATCACGGTATGATGCAAGATCAATCATAAATAGAAGTGTCTTCGTCCGCTCAATATGACGTAAGAACTTGATTCCAAGTCCTTTACCCTCATGTGCTCCACCAATAATTCCAGGAATATCTGCCATTACAAATGACTCATAATCTCCGATATTTACCTGACCTAGTTTTGGAGTAAGTGTTGTAAACTCATAGTTTGCAATTTCAGGACGTGCATTGGAAACTGTTGAAATAAGTGTAGATTTCCCAACATTTGGAAAACCAACTAGTCCAACATCAGCGATAAGTTTCAGATCAAGTTTGATTTTACGTGTCTCACCTTTTTCACCAGGTTGTGCATAGGTTGGTCTCTGGTTTGTTGGTGATTTGAAGTGAGTATTACCCAGTCCACCTTTACCACCTTCTAAAAACTTAACCTCTTGACCATGTTCTGTCATATCAAGAAGAATTTCTCCCGTCTCTTCATCAACAATTTGTGTTCCTGGTGGAACTATAATGACTTTTTTTGCTCCTGATTTTCCAGTACAATTAGAGCCTTCACCTGGACGACCATTATCTGCTTTTATATGCATCTTACGTTGAAAGTGAGAGAGTGTATGCGTATTATTATCACACTTAAACCAGATGTCACCACCTTTTCCACCATCTCCACCATTTGGACCGCCATTGAGTACAAATTTTTCACGACGAAATGCAACACATCCCGGCCCACCTTTACCTGATGAGACTGTTAATTCGACACTATCTGTAAACATTGTCTGATCCTTTTTTTTGTTGTTATTTTCATATCTTAAATACTTAAGAATAAACTATTTAAGTAGCAAATTATTAAATATTCTGAATTTTAATTATTTGGAAATTGATTCCGAAGTGTAAGAAAAAAATGTTTGAGCCGAAGCTCAAACAGATGTAGAATTATGCAGCAGGGATAATTGAAACTTGTTTACGTTTTTTATCTTTTCTTTCAAACGCAACAACACCATCTACTAAAGCAAAAATAGTATGATCTTTTCCCATACCTACATTTTTACCTGGGTGAACTTTAGTTCCACGTTGACGGATAATGATATTACCAGCTACAACTGCTTCACCACCATATTTTTTTACACCAAGTCTTCTACCAGCTGAGTCACGATTATTCTGTGTACTACCTTGACCTTTCTTATGTGCCATCTTCTATCTCCTTAAATTTACTTCTGCTTACGCAGCAATTTTTGTGATACGAACACGTGTATGATCACGTCTGAAACCACGTTTAACTTTACTATCTTTACGACGACGTTTTTTGAAAATTACAACTTTCTTGTCACGTCCTTCGCTGATAACTTCAGCAGTTACAACAGCGCCATCTACATATGGAGCTCCAACTTTAAGCTCACCAGCATTTACTGCTAGAACTTCTTTGATTTCGATAGTAGCTTCTGGCTCTAATGACATTTTATCTAATGAAAGAACGTCACCCTCTTGAACTTTATACTGCTTACCACCATTTTTAATAATTGCGTACATCTATGGTCCTTAAATATTTTTAGGTTGTATTTCTACAAAAAGTGCGGAATTATATCCAACTAAGCTTTAAGTTATGTTTAATTTCCTATCTATCTTTTATTTTCTTAAAAAATACTACTATTTTTTTTACAATAAAACGCACTATTAAAAGAAAAAGATAAATAATAAAAGTATAAACTAAAGGATGGAAATAATTTTTTCTCTCTTGCATCAAAGAGAATCTCTCTGTAGGATTTGAAAGTAAATCTGGATGCATTAAAAGTGCAAGGGCGACAAGCAAGATGACATAAATCGTCATCTCTCTTATCACTATGCTTTTCATACTACATTAACCCTCTCATCATGAGTTGAAAATACATTGGTTTTAACATATAAAGGTCAAATGCCCACCAAATCCATCTCTGTTCACCAACAGCAAGTGGAAATGATGGTGCAGCACCTTTATAGTTAAACTCAGCTAGAATAATTTTTCCATATTGAGTTTTTAATGGACATACAGTATAACCATCAAATTTTTCTTTTGGTTCTTTTCCTTCCATTACAGAGATAAGGTTTTCAACCATTATCGGTGCTTGGTGACGTGCAGTTCCACCTGTTTTCCCTTTAGGAATACCACAAATATCACCAATGCCAAATACATTTTTATAGCGTCTGTGTTGTAGGGTGTATTGGTCAACTTCTAACCAACCTTTACCAGTACCTTTAGACCATGCAAGCTTAGAGTTTGCAACAGCGTCAACTCCTCCCATTGGTGGTACGACATGTATAAAATCATAAGGCATTTCAACACGATCAGTCTTTTGAATCATATCATACTCTTCAAGATCTTCATCATATTCACCTTTGATCTCATACTTATGTTCAAAAGTTGCTATTTTCTTATCTGCATCTATTGCTACAAGATTATGCTTAAACTTATTTGTAATGTTGCCATAATATGGTTGTACTTCTTTTACAAGTGTCTCATTTACGGCAGGAAGTCCAAAAAGTTTTCCACCATTTGTTGCAAATGTAAAATCAGCTGTTAAACCATCTCTTTTTAGGAAATCATCACTCAAATAAAGGATCTTCTGTGGAGCACCACCACATTTGATTGCAGTTGCTGGTTGTGTACAGATAACTTTTGGTTTTCCTTTTTTCGCTGCATCTTTAAGCTCTAAGAACCAATCATGTGTTGCTTCACCACCAACAGCTGTACCAGCTTCTGGATCATTAAGGTATACTGAAGAGATACCATTTTTACCGATCATATCTTCAGTAAGACCATCAATCCACTCATAATGATACTGCAGACCAGTTGCTACTACAAGATAGTCATATTTAATCTCTTTACCATCACGAGTAATTACTCTATTGTTATCAGGATCCATAGTTTTCACTTCATCTTTAATCCATTCAACATCATCAGGAACATAGTTATCATTGCTACGTAAAAGATCTGATGTCTCCATCTCACCAGCTGCAACAAAAACCTGTCCTGGTTGATAGAGTTGCATCTCATTTGGAGCGATAAGTGTAATATCTGGATTTGAAAGTCCACGATGAAGACGAGCAAGTGCCATAATACCACCAGCACCACCACCAACAATTACAATCTTACCTTTAGCTTCAGAAGCTTCAGCTTTACTAATAGAAGAACTACCAGCACTCGCTAATACTCCAGCAGCAATTGGAGAGATACCCATAAACTTTAAGGCATCACGACGACTCATCCCTTCTTTATTTATCTTTTCATCTAAAAAATCGTTCTTTTTATCTAACATTCTTTTCCCTTTTTTAGTATCTGTATCTAAAGTACACTCTAAGATCTTGCGCACTTTCTACTGCATTCATCGCTATAGCTTGAGCTGAGCCTATTTTATAAGGTGTTCCACTATCTCCAAAGAAAGCATTTGATCCAGTATAATCATAGTCTAAATAAGTATATCTAACTTGCATTGAAAATATACTTTTACCATCTTTTTTGATAATTGGCTGTGTCCAATATGCTTCATATGCACTACCACGTGTTGCCATTTTTGAACCAATCATAGTATCTTCACCATATGTAAATGGTCTCCAATATTTTGATCCGTAGTTGTACTCTAAACCAAATTTACCACCAGTTAAGTTTGGAATCTGTCCACCAACCCAATAAGAGTAACCAGACTCTTTGTTTAGACTTCCTAGCATAGCTTGTCCAGAGTTAGGTCTTGTTTGTGTCCACGCAGCTGATGCAAAAAGAATTGTATCATCAAGAAAATCATTAATCATATCACCAATACCCTGCATTTGCATAGAAAGCGCTGCACCATCTACATCTCCAAAAGTTCTTAATGCTGGAGTTGGTAGAACAGTACTATCAATACCTGGAACATTAAATGCACGATAATATGTTGCCATCGCACTATATTGACCATCATCATATAACTTTGCCAACACTCCTATAAGATCCATATTATCTAAAGCACTAGTACTATCTAATGGAACATAATCAAGACCTTGTTGATCAAAACGAGTTCTTGCATTTGTAAGCCCTCTACCAAGACACATTTTTATATAAGAACCAGATACATATTTATCAAGTTTTACGCTAGCACTTAAACCATCAAACTCCATATTAATAATATGACCTTGTGGAGATTTTGCCTTATCATCATCACGTAGATTGATTAGATAACCATTTGTTGCAGGACGACGACCTACACTCAATGTTGTTCCAAATCCTGCAACTGTTGGTGTCCATAACCAGTATGCTTCTCTCACTTTTAAAGTATCATCTGTTAATGTTTCATTAACAACCCAGTCAAAACTATCATAACCTCCTGGTAAACCTCTTCCGTTTGTATCTGCACCAAAAGCCTTATTAAAAGCAAGTTGCCCTTTAAAAATCATATTTTTAGTTGGTTGAAATCCCATTCCAAGCCATAAACGATTTGAATACAATGCATCATTTGTATATGTTTTTTGTGGTGTTTTATAACTTAGATAATCATATGAAGTTCTAAAATCAATGTCCCATTTGATATTATCAAAAGCATCGTGTGCTCTTACTTTTGCTAAAGATTTACTTGTGCGTTTTTGTTTATTTTCTAATTTTTGTACTTTATCATTAAGTGCTTTTATTTCAGCTTTTAAATCTGCAATATCATCTGCACATAAATTTAATGATAACCCACTAATAACAGCTAGTGAGAGTAAAATTCTATTCATTCTGATTCCTTAAATTTGTTTGATTGGAGTATCGATAAAATTTCAAGTGCAAGTGCACTTGAAATATTTAACTAGCAAGAAGGGATATTACCACTGTCACTTGCAAAGTCATGAACGAAGTCATATAAATGTGAAGAGAATTTATTTTTAAATTTTGAACTTTCAAAGAAATCTTTTCCAGCTGGACAAGCTTCTTCCATCACTTTTCCTAGTTCACCATTATCTTTAGCTTCAGCCCACTCATCTTGAGTATGTTTTGCTGCAAAAACTGCACCTGAGAAACCACATACTGATTTGAGTTTCTTTTGGTAAATTCTTTTACCTTTTGATGCATCTGCACTTGCTGTTGTTGCTATAAGACCTAAACCGATGATTGCTGCGAAAGCTACTTTTCTAACTGTTGTCATTTCATTTCCTTATATTATTATTCTAATAAGCGACAATTATACAAATATAAACTTTAAGATAATATAAACTTAACTAATACATAATAGATGATTATAATATCTATTAAATCGTCATCAGTTAATGTAATAATTTTTATATGATAATTTTATATAATAATAAAAAAGGTAAGAAGGAGAAATACTTCCCCTAAATAAGGGAAGTATGAAGAATTTAATATTTATTTTACCAATGCTACAGCATCAATTTCTACAAGTGCATTTTTTGGTAATGTTTTCACGGCAACCGTTGAACGAGCTGGTTTATGGTCGATGAAAAAACTTTCATAAATTTCGTTAATTGTTACGAAATCATCCATATCTGCTATAAATATTGTTGTTTTTATAACATCTTGCAAAGATGATCCTGCCGCTTCAAGTACCTCACGCAAGTTAGTTAAAACCTGTTTAGCCTGTGTTGCTACATCTGCACTGAGCAATTCATCACTACCATTTGGAAGCAGTGCAATCTGTCCTGAAGTATATACCATACCATTTACTACAGTAGCTTGTGAATATGGTCCTATAGCTGATGGTGCTTTATCTGTTTGTATAAATTTCATTCTTTCTCCTATTTTGTAATTTTCAATTTCTCTTGGGCATTATCCATAAAAGAGTCAAAACACTCTACCTTACGATATCCAAGGGAATTATACAAGATTTTTCCATTTGCGTCTGTAAAGTAATGTCTTGGTACTGGAGAAGTCTTAAACTTCTTAGGTATCTCATCAAAATCACGGATCAGATGAACTGTTATAAACTCATGTGAGAGACGTTTTTTTACTGCTTCATCTTGGAGTGTAGTTTTTTCAAACTTATGACACCACCCACACTGAGAAGAAGAGATAAATATATATACTAATTTATGCTCTTTTTTAGCCTCACGTAAAGCTGCATTATAATCATCATACCAATGTAATTCAGTTGCCATAAGGCTCATCACTAAAAACAGTAAACTTATTAGATACTTCATTACTTCTCCCAAATTTCTATAAGCGTTTTAAAAACATGGTAAAGATCTACTACTTCTTTTTTTGTTGTTCTCTCATTTACAGAATGAATTGTGTCATTTTTCACACCAAACTCTATCACATCTACACCCATAGGTGCAATAAAACGAGCATCACTTGTACCACCTGCTGTCGAGTATTTAGGTTTTATCCCTGTCACATCTTCTATCGCTTCATCGATCTTTCTAACGAGCTTAGTATCTGTATTTGTTTGAAATGGATATGATCCCTGCATGAGGCGTAATTCATAATCAAGACCATCCATATGTTTAGCAACAAATTCACGAACCTCTTTTTGTGTAATATTGGTATTGTTTCTGACATTAAACATCATTTTTAACTCATTTGGAGTTACATTTGTTACTTCCATACCAGAACGAATATCTGTGATAACAAACTTAGAAGGAGCAAAAGCAGTGTCACCATTATCTAAATCAACACCTGCCATTGCAGAGAGTGGTTTTGCAATTTGATGAATCGGATTGATCGCTTTTTCAGGATATGCTGCATGACCCTGTTTGCCCTTCAATGTCAAGTAACCATTAATAGAACCTCTTCGTCCTACTTTGATGGCATCTCCAAAAATCTCTTCACATGTAGGTTCAGCAACAACACAGACATTAGGAAGCATATTATGCTCACGCAAGTACTCTAAAACTTTAACTGTACCATTAATCGCATCACCCTCTTCATCAGAAGTAAGTAACAAAGAGAGTGTTCCATTAAAATTTTCAGCTTCTTTCACCGCCTGTACAAATGCAGCAACACCACTCTTCATATCTTGCGTACCACGACCATAAATATATTCACCCTCTTCTACTGCATGATAAGGATCATATTTCCATCCGTCACCAGATGGCACAACATCAACATGGCCAGCAAAACAGAGATGTTCACCCTCACCAAATTTTTTATAAATAAAAAGATTTTTCACATCTTCTCTATCTATACGAATAGATTCAAAGTCAGTTAGATACTCAGAGATAAAATCAAGTAAACCACCATCATCTGGTGTTTCACTCTTAGTAGAGACTAGTTTTTTAAATAACTCTAAAATATCCACTTATTTACTTCCTGGATTCTCATAAAAAACATATGGTGTGGAGTAGTTGCTTACTTCAAAATAGAGTTTTTTCTCACCTGAATCTACTTTAAAATTGAAATTTTTATCAAGATAGCCATATCCATATCTATAATTTCTTGGAGTTTTTCCATCTGTTGCAATTGCAGTCGAGAGTTTATCTATATTTATAAATCTCTGCACAAGCTTTCCACCCATATAAATATCAAGTACACCATGGGTTCCTGTCCAATTTTGAATACTACGACCTAGTTTATTTTGTGTCTCCTGTGTACATGCAGTCAATAGCAATGTAGAGGTAATTAGTGTAAGTAAAAATATTTTTTTACGCATTTTCTTCTCCTATTTTTAATTTTTTTAACGCTTTTTCTTCATCATCTTGACGCATAAGTGATTCACCTACTAAAAATGCATCCACACCTGCTTTACTTAACTCTTCAAGCTGTCCATGCTCATAAATTCCACTCTCAGCAACAATAATCTTTCCATTAGGGATAAGTGGCATCAATTTGTATGTAAGTTCCATATCCATCTCAAAAGTTTGTAAATTTCTATGATTGATTCCTATTATATCTGCTCCAGCATAAATAGCTTTAACAAGATCTGCTTTATCATGAACCTCAACTAAAGCTTCCATACCTAAATGACGACTGTATGCCAAAAGCTCTTTAAGATCTTTTTTAGAAAGTGCCGCCGCAATAAGTAAAATAAAATCTGCACCAAAAACTAAAGCTTCCAAAATCTGATACTTCGATACAATAAAATCTTTTCGTAAAAGTGGAATACTAACATATCTTCTAATACCTGCTAGATATTCTAAATTTCCTTGAAAGAAATGTGGTTCAGTCAATACAGAAATAGCACTAGCACCACCTCTTTCATATGCTTGTGCAATAGCAAGAGGATCAAAATCTTCTCGAATAACACCTTTTGAAGGAGAGGCCTTTTTAACCTCTGAAATAATTCTATAGGGATCTTCTTGTGTCGCTTTTAAAAATGGGATCACATCACGAGGCTGTCTAGCGTTAAAAGCTAAAGAACGCCCTAACCAATCAAGAGAAAATTCCTTTTCTCTTTTTACTAAATCTTCTTTCGTTTTTTTAATAATATCATCTAAAATCATTTTCTTCTACCTTTTTTTTTGATACATTTGTTAATAGCTTTAAGATGTTCAACTACCTCTGGTTCATTTGAACCTTCTAATTTCATAACTCTGTCAATAAGCTCTTTTGCCTTACTACATTTTTTGAGTTTATAATAACCCCATGCAAGGGAATCTAAATAATATACAGAGTTTGGCTGTTCTTTTAACACTTCTTTAATATATGCCAAACCTTTTTTCACATCTATCTCATGATCTATCAAGATATACCCTAGATAGTTCATATAAAGTGTATTTTTATTATATTTTACAACATCTTCCAACTCTTTAATAATCTCATCAAGAGCATTTTTAGGTACCTTACCTTTATAACTTTCATATTTGTAGATAGCACTCTGTCCAAGATAAGCATAATCACCACTCTCTTTATAGAGTTTAAATGCAAGTTGACTTGCTTTTTTATAATTTTTTCCAGAGAGATAGAGTTGTAGCAAAAGTTCATCATTTATATGATTCTCCTCCAAAAAGTCCATCAACTTCACATACTCTCGCTTATACGAGTAGATCTGGATAATTTTCTCTGCAATCTCTTCATTCTTATTTTTTGCATAGAGTCTTTTATAAACAGACAACAGACCATCAATATTATTTTCATGACTATAAAAACTTAAAAGTCTGTGACATATAAGCTTTGAACATCCATGAATTCTTGCGTGAGACTCCAAGTCTGCTATAGCCTCTTTTTTTCTATCTAAATTAACATAAAGAATGACTGCCATTTTATCAAGCAGCTTTTCATTATAATTTTTAACATATGCACCTTCAAGATACTTCAGTGCCATATCATACTCTTTATTTTTCGTATAAATATCACTGACTAAAAGATAATCTTGTACCTTATTTGTCTTTTTTGCGAGCATTACAGCTATTTGCTTTGCTTCTTTGAGTCTGTTAGCTTCTATAAGTGCAATGATTTTCAAACGTATTAATTTGACATCATCTATGGAGCCTTTAGTAATCGTATCAACGGTAGTTATTACATCTGTATACTCTTTTAAGATGATCTTATCTTTAAGATATCTATAAAGATACTCTTTTTTTGAAGATTTATTATAAAGCTCTGCAAAAAGCTTTGCAGCTGTTTTAAAATCTCCAACCTGCTCTGCCCGTAATGCAAAGATAATGTAAGTATCTTCTGCATCAAAAGCTTTTTCACTCGGTTTAGGAGGAGTAGGCGCTTTTTGAGAACATGCAGTAAAAAGAAGTACAAAAGTAAAAAGAAAAACTTTAAACATCAATAATTCCCGGACACTCATCTTTGAGTTCATCTACATGTGTTTTAAAATAGTCCCAAAAAGGGAAAGTTTTGCATTGTTGTGGTCGTGCCATATATATTTTACATCCATTGGACTCTCTGTCATAAAAGACACACTCATAAGAGTCTTCGATTTTGTTTTCTTTGAGTGAATATTTATATCCATTTTTAAAGAGATATTTTACTCCAAATTCATTAACATCCATATCTAAAAGTTCAGCTATTGCAAATATCTCTGCTTTTGTCACGTAGATATAACCACTCTCACCTGTACAACACCGTCCTTGACAGCTTGCACATGCATTACTGTCAAATGCATAAGGATAACCATCTTTTTTTATAATTGACATTTTATACTCTCTGTTTTTGCATTTTTATAAATTTTTTCTACCTCTTGCGTGAGCGAACTTCCCTCAAAATGAATCAAAGGTGGATATACTTTCATCATCGCTTTAGAACCATTTCTAGCATGAATCATCACTAAAGATGCATTTCTATCTACTTTAGGATGTACAAAACGAACATCCACTAAACGCATCTTCACTCTATCCAATGCACTACAAACAAGTCCAAACTGTGTTGCATCATAACAAAAAATAAAATGAGAATGCGGCTTTAAGAGTTGTGAAACTTTTTTAAAAAAAGCATCTATAGGAAGACTTGAGTTATATCTTGCATGTGTTAGTATCTCATCTTTTGATTTTTGAACACCATCAGGATAAAAAGGCGGATTAGAGATAATAAAATCATACTTCTTATCACTCTTTAAATCTAAAAAATCTGATCTATAAAGCTTATATTCAAGTCCGTTCTCTTTTGCATTTTTTTCTGCAAAATTAGCCAAAACATCTTGTTTTTCTACAGCTTCTAATTTTATCTTTTTATTGTCTCTTGCAACTAATAGACCAACAACCCCACATCCTGCACCAACATCGAGTACATCACCTTTTGGTTGAAAAGTATTGATGAAATCATATAAAAAGATAGAGTCACTATTGTAACAGTAACCAGATTCTGGCTGATAAAGAAGCATTGTTTGATATAGCCTTTGATATAATTATGTAATTATACTCAAAGGTTATTAAAAAATGATAATTATTCCTGCTCGTTTAGCATCTACTCGATTCCCTCAAAAGGTTATAACTGATATTGGTGGCTTACCTATGGTTGTTCGTACTGCACAGCGTGTCTCTCATCTTGATGATGTCGTTGTTGCAGCTGATGATGAAAAGATTATTGAGATTTGTAAACAATACAATATTAAAGCAATGCTTACATCAACAACACATAAAAGTGGAACAGACAGAATTCATGAGTGTGCTACTATTTTAGGCTTGGATGATGATGAACTTATTATCAATGTTCAAGCAGATGAACCTTTTATTGAACCAGATGTTGTAGAATCTCTTATGAATAAATTACGTGAGCTTCAAAACCAAAAAGCTGATTTTATTATGGGAAGCTGCTATAACTCTATCAATGCCCAATCTGCTGAAGATCCGAATTTAGTCAAAGTTGTTCTTGATACAAAAAGTAATGCTATTTACTTCTCACGTGCAAAAATTCCACATAATCAAAGTGGTGAAGCTGTCTATTTTGGCCATATTGGGATATATGGATTTTCAAAAAAAAGTTTAAAAGAGTTCTGTTCACTTCCTGATGCACCTATAGAAGACATAGAGAAGTTAGAACAACTTCGTGCAATTTATCATCAAAAAAGCATAGCAATGGTTAAAGTGGCAAGTACAGGATTTGGAATCGATACAAAAGAAGATTTGGCAAGAGCTATTGAGATTTTTCTATAAAATAGTAAAAAATTGGCATAAAAAAAGGGAGTCACCTTAAAAGTGACTCCCTATAAAACATAAACTGGTAAAAAGTTTACTAGATGTTGTCGCGAATACCTAAGTTTTCGATAAGTTTAGCGTACGCTTCTTTATCTTTTCTTTTAAAGTATTTCATTAAACGACGACGTTGTCCAACTAATTTAAGAAGTCCAAGACGTGATGCATGATCTTTTTTGAAAACTTTTAAGTGTTCTGTTAACTCTTTAATTCTCTCTGTTAAAAGTGCAATTTGTACTTCACTAGAACCAGTGTCATTTTCACTGCGTCCGTATTTTGCGATAATCTCTTGTTTTTTCGCCGAATCTAAAGCCATAATAGCCTCCTGAATGGTATAAAATTTACTAACCTTTACAAAATGCAAAAGAAAGTTGAAGCGGAAGTATATCCAAATCTTTCTTTATTTGCTTTTAAAAAAGCTAATATGCAGTAAGGTCATATCATCACTTTGTGCATTATTTACAACAAATCTCTTTATTTCAGCAACAATATTTTTACTGCTAAACTCTTGATGGAGAACCGCACTTAACTTTTCAACGCCAAAAAACTCCTCTTTATTATTTTCAGCTTCAGTCACACCATCACTATATATCATAAGTTCAAACGGGACTTTTAGTTCTAGATAACTGTTAGTATATTCAATATTTTCAAATATACCAACAGGTGCAAACAACTCAACCAGAGGAGAGGATAAACCTTCTGCTTTTATAACAAAAGGAGGATGCCCTGCTATACAAAAACTCAACAGCTCTTTTTCAAACTCATACCGACCTATGATCAAAGTTGCAAACATTCCTCTTTGAGAAGCTCTGCAAAGTTGTCTATTCGTTTTTTTCATGATTTGTGCAGGTTCAGTCGTTGTATCCATAATACTCTCAATCAATATATGTGTAGCCATCATAAAAAGTGATGCGGGAACACCTTTTCCTGAGACATCTCCAAGATAAAAGACCAACTCCTTCTCATACTCTCTATAACCATAAAAATCACCACCAACTTCTTTTGCTGATTTAAAATAGGAGTCAATAAAAAAACGACTACGTGCAACATACTCCTCTTGAGGTAAAAAACTTTTTTGTATTTTCATAGCTAAATCTAACTCATTCTTTACCTTCTCTTTTTGTGCTACATCTTTTTTCAGCTGCTCAGAGATCACCATAATCATAAACAAAATCAAAAGTACTCCCATAATGGCTATTATGAGCAATCGAATCTTTAACTGTTGTAAAGAAGCATATAAAATCGAATTTTTCAACATAACACCAATTATCCATGATGTTTGCACTACAGGCATAGTATAGAGTGAGTATCGTCCTGATTGATCTTTTATTTGATGCAATGCATTATCTGATATTTGGAAAAAGTGTAAAAAATTTTTTTCTAAAGGCTTGTCTTTCGGTTCAGAAATTACTATACCATTATTGCTAATCAGATAAAGGTAAGCCCCATGTATGGAATGTATACTTTGAATTTCATGTGACAAGTCATCAAGTTTTATATCTGCAGTTATCACGCCCAAAAAAGAGTTTTTCATATCCTTAAGAGCAAAAGAGAAAGTACTCATATAGACCTCACCACCACCTATATCAAAATATGGTTCACTCCATACTCCCTTATTTGTCTCTTTAGCATTACGGTACCATGCTTTATGCGTATAATTATATTTTGGAGGTAACAGCCACTTCTCTACAATTTTACCATCCTTTTTATAGAGATATTTACAATATACTCTCTTTAAAAAAGAGTCTGGTTCAATTGCTAAGGCTGAACCATATACATTTTTATGATTTTTTACATTTTCTTTTAAAAAAGGCAAAAGAGTTTTATATTTTGCAGGATTCATCTTTAACATATATGCAGATTCTTTGGTAAAGCGTGAATTTTGTGTTAAAAATGATTCAATACTTCGTAGTGTTTGAATATTTAGGGAGTAAGCCTTTTTCTCCGCAGACTTTCTTAATTCACTACCAACATACTCTTGAATAAAATATAAAGAGAGTAGAAAAAGAGGCATTGTAATAATGAGTATATAAAAAATAATCTTTTTTTGAATATTGTCAAGTTTAAAGGGTAAGTTCAAAAATATTTCTCCCATCCTTATAGCTATGGTGAAACTCTAAAGCCATCTTCTTAACTAAAAACAGTCCTAAACCTCCATAAGGTAGATCTTTAACATCTTTACTTTGTGGTTTTTGGATTGCTGAGTTAAAATAGGGTGAAAGATAATTTATTTGTAAGTAGATATGCTCTTTTGGTTTTACTATTAACTCATACTCTTGAGCGTCTGTATGTTTAAAGATATTTGTTATTAACTCTTCAGCAATTAAATTCAACTTATATGCGTGAGGTTCATCGATCTGATACTCTTTAGAAAAATTTTCTACAAATGCCATCCCCTCCACTAAAGAGTTAAAAATCATTCTATCTCTTTTATAAAAGTAAAGAAACCAGAAATCTGAAAAATCTCTTTTACTGTTGCTTTTGCACCCTTTAAGTAAATATCCTGCTTACTCTCTTTAGCTTGTTTAGCACATTTTAAGACAACTTGCAAACCAGCAGAACTGATATATTCAAGCTCTGTCACATCTAATATAATATCTGTTTGTATATCATCCAAATAAGCTTCAATAACAGCAGAACTCTCTTGTGCATTTGTTGTGTCAAGTCGTTGTGTCAATTTTATAACAAGTTGATTATCTTTTATAATTTCTACCATACGCTTTTTCTCCTTTATTTCATACTCAACTGCAGTTTTCTCTCTTTAGAGATATAATCAAATATAACTTTAGCTTTTTCAGAATAGATATTTATCTCACTATCTTCAACAAGTGTATGCAGATACTCATATCGGATTACATCTTTAGCATCTAAAAAAGATGGCATAATCCCTGCAAAAAAGAACTTCTCTTTCTCTATTTTTTGCGTGAGCTCTTCGATACCCGTATCTTCTATATTGATATAGATAAAAATTACATTTGCTTTCATTCTAAACTGCAAATTATAGAATGCCTCTTGAATATACTTAAAATTATCCGCACCAATCTTTTTTACATATATATAACCCACTTCAAAGTTTTTAGAGTAAAAACTGTTGACAATGCCATTTTCATTGTTACTTTTTGTGTCATCCACTCTATAGCTAAAGCCTAAATTTTGATATATCTTATGGAGTATCTCATTATGTTTTTTAGGAAAAAACAGAGTTCTCTCTCTTTGTTTTATTGGTAAAAAGTAGAGCATACAACTCTCTCGCTGCGACAACTCACTCTTAATTGCTTTAAATGATTGCTTTTGAGGAACCACACCATAAGAGAATCCAACAGGTATAGCCCCAACTCCTTCATTAACTTTTTGTGAAAATGTATGTGTTGTTACAGGTTGAGAGACAATCCCTTCCAATCCTATATCTATCGCTGTTTGACCAACTTTTTTTCTCATCAATTTCATCAATCCAAACCCTCTGTAGTTTGGATCAACAACTGCTTGCCCTATCTCAGCAACCGGTCCTAGTGCATCCCTTTCCAAAGCATAATGACCAACAATATCATCCCGTTTTTTGTCATAAGCTACTATAGATATAAGTTTGCCACTTTTATTCAATTCTATAATTTTTTGAGGATAATAGAGATCTTCATTTGGATAGGTATATCCATATGTTTTATATATAATCTGAGAAATTCTCACAGCATCTTGTTCTTCAAAAAGTTTTATCTCAATATCTTCAAGTTGTGTATTTATCTCTTTTTTTTCTTCATCCTCTGGCTGCATCAAATCCACTATATCTTCTTGAGGAATTTCAAAATAGAGTTGTAACTCTTTACCTTCACTTCCATGGTTAATCCATGCAACTTTAGAGCTGAACTGCTTCATTAAAAAGAGTTCCAAACCATCAGTTGAAGCATTTAAAAAGCTCTCTTCTACTTTATAATCTTTTGCCAAAGATATATCAAAAGGCAATCCTTTATCTTTAAAGGAGAGAATCAAATAGGATTCATTACGGTCTGCTTCTATACTTATGGAACCATTTTCTTCTTTAAAAGATGTCCCAATAATATAGACAAAGGCCTCTTCACTACATAAAAGTAGCTTTTCACTTAAATTAAGAAGATGAAAAAGTTTTGCATTTTCTATAACAAAACATTGTAACATAGGTAAAAACTTTTTATTGCTATCTACTACCAAGCTACTTTTACTCATAAATAACCTTTACTCAATATAAAACTATTATAACCAGCTTTTCTAAAAAAAATATAATATTCAACTTCTTTGGATATAATCTCTTTAAAAAATAATCTAAAGAATATAACTATGTTAATAACTCGTGCTAGTGAATATGCAATACTCTCTCTTATAGTTTTATCAAAAGCAAAAGACCCGCTAGATAGTGAAACTTTATCAAAAGAACTTTTTATCTCTAAAAGTTTTTTAGCCAAAATTCTTCAATCGCTTGCAAAAGCAGATATTCTTAAGTCATATAAGGGTGTTAATGGTGGTTTTGTATTGAACAAAGCACCAGAAACTATCAATATGCTTGATGTCATGACAAGTGTAGAGGGAAAAGCACCCGCTGTTTTTGAGTGTTCTCCATCTATGCATGACTGCCCGTCCAATAAAGCACAGATCTGCTCAATCTGGCCTTTTTTACATAAACTACAGGGAAAAATTGATTTTTTCCTCGCAGAGCTCAGTTTAGCTGATATTTTAGAAGATTAATTACTAGTGGTAGATAAATAGTTTGGCAAAAAGAAAATTAACTACAAGACAACAGATAGGAACCGGTCTTAACTTTTTAATAGGTCAACGTGACCTTAGTGTTGTTCTTTTTGTAATGGCAATTTTAGCTATTATCATTGTTCCTCTACCCTCTTCTATTTTAGATGTGCTCTTGACAGTCTCTATCGCTGTATCTGTTCTTATTTTACTTATCTCACTATATGTACCAAAACCAACAGATTTAACAACATTTCCAACGCTTATACTGATTCTTACCCTCTATAGACTCTCACTGAATATCGCGACTACAAGGATGATCCTGAGTAAGGGACATGAGGGTCCAGAGGCTGTAAGTGATATCATTACATCCTTTGGTGACTTCGTTGTTGGCGGGAATTTTGTCATCGGAATCATTGTCTTTTCTATTTTAGTACTTATAAACTTTATGGTTATTACCAAAGGTTCTACAAGGGTTGCAGAGGTAGCTGCAAGATTTGTACTTGACTCAATGCCAGGTAAACAGATGGCAGTTGATGCGGATTTAAATGCCGGACTTATTGATGATGCCCAAGCAAAAGCAAGACGTGCTGAAATACTCCAAGATGCGAACTTTTACGGGGCCATGGATGGTTCAAGTAAATTTGTAAAAGGGGATGCTGTTGCAGGTATTATCATTACTCTTATCAATATCATCGGTGGATTTTTAATCGGTGTTTTTCAATATGATATGAGTGTTTCTGATAGTGCATCAACATTTACACTCTTAACTATTGGTGATGGACTTGTAAGTCAGATTCCAGCACTGATTGTATCTACTGCTACAGGTATTATGATAACAAGAAGTTCTAGTGATGGTGACAACTTTGCAGAAGGTACCATTACACAAATGGTCGGGAATGCAAAAACGATGATGATCGTCGGATTCATTATGATACTTTTTGGATTAGTTCCTGGTCTACCTACAGCTTCGATGATGTTTGTCGGTTTACTTTTTGGTCTTTTAGGCTGGTCTATTTACAAATATGAAAAAGGAGAACTTTCTATTTTAGATGTAGATAACATCTTAGGTGCAAAAAAGGCACAAGAAGAGCTTGATAAAAAAGAGCATAAAAAACCTACAAAAACAAATGAAGAGATAGCAAAAGAGGAAGAATCAGCATTGGAAGATATACTCAAAGTTGAAATGCTCGAACTTACACTTGGATATCAGCTTATTAAGCTTGCAGATGCTTCTCAAGGAGGAGATCTCTTAGAGCGTATCAGGTCAATGCGTAGAAAAATTGCTTCAGATTATGGTTTTTTAATGCCACAAGTACGTATTAGAGACAACTTACACCTCAAACCCAATCAGTATCAAGTACTCTTAAAAGGTATTGCAGTTGGTGAAGGCGAAATTATGCCTGATAAATTTTTAGCCATGGACAGTGGTATGGCAACCGGTGAAGTTGAAGGAGAACCAACAAAAGAGCCTGCATTTGGACTTGATGCGATTTGGATAACACCAGAGCAGAAAGAGGATGCTATTATCAACGGATATACAGTTGTTGATCCTGCAACTGTAATATCTACTCATATGAGCGAACTTATCAAACGTAATGCAGAAGAGCTGCTCACACGTCAAGAAGTTCAATCTCTCATCGATAAAATCAAAGACACTTATCCTGTCATCGTTGATGATGTGCTCAAAGTTGCTTCCATTGGACTTATTCAAAGAGTACTCAAAGCACTACTACATGAGAAGATACCACTAAAAGATATGCTGACAATTTTAGAAACAATAGCAGATATTGCTGAGTTTACAAAAAATGTTGATCTTATCACTGAACAGGTCCGTGCAAAACTCTCTCGTGTAATTACACAGATGTATACAGGTGATGATGGTGTCATTCGCCTCCTTACTTTTGATACAAATACAGAACAACTTCTTTTACAAAAATCACAGGAACAAGATGGGGTAAAAAACCTTATGCTTAATGTAGGCGAGATCAATGCACTCATCCAGGCAACCAGTGCAAAAGCTGCTGAGATACTACAAAAAGGTATCTCTCCGGTTATCATCATAGTTGATCCTCAAATCCGTCGTGGTGTTGCAGAGATCTTTGAGAGATTTTCACTTGATGTTGTAACACTCTCTCACGCAGAGATTGATGCAAGCGCTACATTTGAAGTGCTTGGTTCCATCTCAATAACAACTCCAGAAAAATAAAGGTAATAAATGAAAAACAGAACGATCCATCATCTATCGCATATTGACTTAGATGGCTACAGTTGCCAACTTGTAATGCTCTATACACCCTATAAAAAGTTTAACTATAATGCAAACTATGGCGCAGAGGTCAAACAAAAACTTGATCTTATTTTAGAGAAGATCAAAGAGCGTAAAGAGCAGAGTCTTATCTTAATTACAGACTTAAACCTAACAGCAGATGAGTCTAAATGGTTAACACATGAAGTCAAAAAACTCAATGAGAATGGTTTTGATACACAACTACAACTCTTAGACCACCATGGAAGTGGTGAGGACAGTGCAAACAAATATGAATGGTACTATCTAGATACAACAAGATGTGCGACAAAGATAATGTATGACTATGCAAAAGAGCATTTTGAATTTGATGAACCAACTTGGATGCAAAAATATGTAGATATTGTCAATGCAGTTGATCTTTGGAAACAAGAAGAACATGATAATTTTGAATATGGCAAAGTTTGTATGCGTCTTGTCAATGAGACACGTGAGCTGAATCGTATAATGTTTCCGGAAGAAGATTCTGAGTACAAACTCTCTTTACTACATGAATCAGCAAAATATATCAATGAACCAGATGCACCTATTGTTCTAGATGAAAAAATATACTTTTTAAAAAAAGAGTTTTTTAAACGAGATAAGAATGATACACTTGATAATCTTGCTACAAAGTACGTTGTAGAACTTCTTGGTCGTGCACGTGATGAAAAGACTATTTACTACAAAGGGTATCGTGGTTACCTCTCCTATGGTGTCGGAAATACTTCAATCATCGGAAATGGTTTTTTGACAAAGTATCCTGAATATGATTTTATCGTTGATGTAAGCTCACGCGGTACAATGAGTTTACGTGCTAACAATCAAGTAAGTGTTTCACAAATCTCTAAAGAATGGGCAAACGGCGGAGGTCATCCTAATGCTGCAGGTGGTCGTATTCAAGGATTTAAAGAGCAGTTTAGATACGATAAAGTTAAAGAGCAAATAGAGCGACTCATCAATGAAAAAGAGTCACGTGCCGGAAACCTAGACTATAAAAAAGAGGAGGAGTAAGCTTCTTCCTCTTTAGTTATTGATAAAATAACGTTCAATACCATTTGCTAGACCTTCAGCCATAGTATGTTGATACTTTCTATCAGCTAATCGTTTTGCCTCCATTGGATGTGTAATAAAACCAACTTCAACCAAAACAGCGGGCATTTGCGCACCAACAAGAACCCAAAAAGGTCCCTCTCTTACACCTGCATCTTTAACATTTCTATATTTCTTTTGAAGTGATGCCAAGGCCCCACGTTGCATATCAATAGCAAGTTTATTTGCAGCAATAATATTATGAGAATTGATCGTATTTAATAGACACTGCTTACCATAAAAGTTCATATCTTCCAGATCAGCTGAATTCTCCATCGCTGCAACTTTTTTTGCTCTATGTGAACGTGAAGGAGAGAGAAAATAACACTCTATTCCATGTACATCCTTTGCATCTTTCTTCCCAACAGCATTTGCATGAATACTTATAAAAATATCTGCTTTTTTATCATTTGCATATTTGGTTCTATGACGTAACTTTATAAAACGGTCTCTACTTCGTGTCATATAAACCTTATAACCTCTTGCTTTCAGTATTTTTCGCAACTCTTGAGCTATCTGAAGTGTAACAGCTTTTTCTCTATATCTTCTATATCCTAAAGCACCAGGATCTTTCCCCCCATGACCAGGATCAATAACAATTACCTTATTTTTATGATAACTTACTGGAGTAGGTTTTTTAAAAATATTTTGAGATACTTGCTTGGCTTTTTTATTTATACTGATCGAAAGTCCTCTACTCTCTTTCTTAAAACGAACAGAAAGTTTAGAACTGTTTTGAATAACAAGACGTAAAGTACTTGGATTATACTGTGCAAGTTTTATTTTATCTATACCATTTTTACGAAGTGTTTGAGATTTTGTAAGCATAGAAGCATGAATATCAAAAACATATTTATACTTTTTTGTTTTTTTATCATAAAGAGTAAAGTAGTTAATCTGATTTGAACGTAGTTTTTTATCAAACTTTAAAACAAGACGGCCATCATGCCAATGTACTGATTTAAGTTTATGTGAAGATTTAACTGTAATTTTCTGTTTTTGCTTTTTATAAGTTTTTCTCTTTGTTCTACTACTCTTCTTATCATATTTTTTACCATGCATTGACGACAACTCAGTTGCATAACGTGAAACATCAATATGAAGCTTATTACCAGTTTTAACTATTCCTTTTAAAGCTGCGAGTTTTAAGCGAGAGTTTTCATCCATTAAAGCTTGTAGATAAAGATTTTTGTAATCATTATAGGCACGGAACTGATCTGTCTTACTTGCCGATTTTGCATAATTATCTGCTCGCTTTAAAAGGGTACTACTACTCTGTGCAAAGAGAGAGACAATAAGAAAAAGAACTATAAAGAGAGAGCGAAGCATCTACTGTCTATTCGCCCTCTGTAAGTTTTTGCATTAACTCTTTTACTGAGATAATTTTGTCAAGTTTATATCCATTTGTTCCTGAAAAGAACAGTCCTGTTTCAGTATTTCCCTCATAAGCATCAGAAAGTCTGTCTGCTATACAGAAACCAACCTCTTTAGCCTCTTCACCACGGTTACATGGAGCAACACAGTTAGAGATACATTTAATAGCCGGACCTTCGCGTTTTTCTACAAGATGTGTAAGATTTGTCACAACTCCTTGCGCAGGATATCCAACAGGAGAACTCATCAGTACAATATCTTCCTCTTTTGCATCAAGAAGCACTTTTTTGAAGTTTGCGTGAGCATCACATTCATATGTACCTATAAAACGTGTACCCATTTGTACACCACGTGCACCACGTGATAGCATATCTTCAATATCATTTTTATCCCAAACACCACCAGCAGCAATAACAGGAATGTCACCCCACTGAGCTGCTTCTTCAACTACAGGACCAACAATATTTTCAAGTTGATTCTCAGGTAATTTACACTGTTCATAAGTAAATCCTTGATGTCCACCCGATTTTGGGCCTTCAACAACAACAGCATCAGGAACACGGTTATAACGTTTTTTCCATCGCTTACAGATGATTTTAAGTGCTTTTGCAGAAGATACAATAGGCACAAGTGCAACATCAGGATAGCCCTCAGTAAATTCTGGCATATTAGTAGGAAGTCCAGCACCAGTAATAATGATGTCAATTCCTGCTTCACAAGCATCACGAACAACACGACCATAATCATTGATAGCATATAAAATATTTGCAGCAAGTGGCTTGTCACCACAAATTTTTCTAGCATTGTCAATAATAGCTTTAAATCCCTCTTGTGAGTAAAAATTTACTTCACTTAAGGGACGATTTGCTACGAGTTTTTGGGAATACTCTCTATCTTTATAATACCCTGTACCAACAGCAGAAATAACACCAAGTCCACCCTCTGCTGAAACTGTACCTGCAAGCTGATCCCAACTTATACCTAAACCCATTCCACCTTGTACTATAGGCTTCTCTATCTCATATTTTCCAATTTTTAAAGACTTAAAACTCATTAACTCACCTTTAACTTTGCAAATTTTCTTTTTCCTACCTGCAGGAGATACTCACCAGGTGTGAGTTGTAGTTGCATATCAGAAACTTTCTCTTGGTTTATTTTAACACCACCTTGCTTAATATCACGTCTAGCTTGAGAAGTTGAAGGCTCAAGTTTACAATCAACGAGTGCTTTTGCTATCCAAAGCTGACCATCTTCAGCTGCAACTTCAAACTCCTCTATATCTGTAGGAATCTGACTTTTTGCATGAACCTTATCAAACTCAGCTTTTGCAGCTTCAGCTGCTTCTTTATTGTGAAAACGTGTCGTTATCTCTAAAGCTAACTCTTCTTTAACTTTTTTAGGATGTAGACTACCCTCTGCAACACCCTCTTTAAGTGCAGCAATCTCATCTAAAGATTTTGTACTTAAAAGCTCATAATAGCGCCACATTAAATCATCTGAGATACTTAATACCTTCCCAAACATATCATTTGGTTCATCAGAAACACCGATGTAATTACCAAGTGATTTACTCATTTTTTGAACACCATCAAGACCTTCAAGTATTGGCATCATAAGTACTGCTTGCTGTTTTTTTATATCATAAGCTTTTTGAAGTTGACGCCCCATTAAAAGATTGAATTTTTGGTCAGTTCCACCGATCTCGATATCTGACTTGAGATAGACGCTATCATAACCTTGTAACAGAGGATACATAAATTCACTAACTGCTATTGGAG